>Ga0272442_10000389_pt1 | contig 71507 bp, 51 predicted proteins | sample SSMForm2O_FD_200262 | JGI IMG/M metagenome (GOLD analysis project Ga0272442, IMG submission 200262) | Marine sediment archaeal communities from Little Sippewissett salt marsh, Falmouth, MA, United States - SSM-Form-2O | ecosystem: Environmental > Aquatic > Marine > Wetlands > Sediment ...
TTGTGTAGCTTCCGTTATAGAGGCCTGTGAACTCGTATTCTCCGCTGCTGTCGGTCAGCCGGCTTAAGGTCTCCCCGTCTGAGGTAAGCTCAACGGTTACCCCTTCAAGGGGGGTTCCATCCTTGCCGCCGTCCTTCACGCATCCTTTCACTACAGGATTCTCGGCTATGAAGGTCAAAAGCGGCGTATCCTGATCGGTCTTTAGGATTTTGAAGATATAGCATTCGGTCTTTACTTCATCGAACTCCTCGCCGAAGTCTGTCGGGTTCGTAAGCCATTGGTAATTATCCCCGTCAGGGACATCCCAGTTATAGGCAATAGGCAGTGCTACGAACCAGAAGTCGGCGGGAGGAAGTCTCTTTTGTGTAAATTCCCCTCTATAGTTAATCCCGACCGGCTCATCAAGAGTGCATGCATAGACATCTACTTCTCTGTCCGTTATGGGGGCGCCGTCTCTGTATTCAACCTTCCCCTTCAGGGTATATACGCGCTTTCCCGTGTGATCGAAATTGTAGAAGCGGTCTCCTCTCGGCTCCTGATTTACCGCCCTTAACCGGAATTCCCACATCTTCATGCCGTCAAGCGAAAGGGGGAAGGCTTTACGATAATCGGAAATGCCAATGTCGGCCCGCCTCAGTGTCCTGAGCCGCGCTTCGGCATTTGGCCCGCTCATTGAAATAATCTCGTTAAAGACAAAGTCGGTTTCTTTAGACATAAGGAGATAGTTATCATGGCTTAACACAAGATCGACGAAGCCTCTTCGGGTGTGTTCGCGAAGCCGTTCTTCGGCTATAACATATCTATAATGCCCGTTTGCGTCGGTCGCGCATAACTCATTTACAATGAACGGGAAGAACCAGGATATGCTTATCTTCGCGCCTTTGACAGGGCTGCCCTTCTCATCTCTTACGTACCCCTCTATAACGGTGATATAAGAAGTCCATATCATAAGTTCGTGGGTATCGCCCCGCGATTCATAATGAAATATCTTCGTCACATTACGCCGCACGTCTGTCTTATATACGCCGTGAGTAAATCCTCCTGAATACGGTTCTAGATTATATATCTCGCCTGTGATAAAGATTTCGTCATTTCCGTCAAGGTCCTTGTCCCGGAACGCGATACTCTGGAAATCGCATATGTTAGTGTAGTATCCTGCGCTTCCAAATGAGCCCATCGGCGGTGCGGTCGGCGTTGCCATTATTGCATAGCCGTCGCCTGTAATATCAAAAACATACAGGGCGTCCCCATATACATTAAATTTTGAGAAATTGACGTCATTATAAGTGCCGAGTTTTATGGCGTTCGGGATGATGACTTCCTGAATGCCGTCGCCGTTTAGATCATGGTAGAGCGGGTTAAAGCCGGAATCTTTACTCATCTCGCGCGCCACAAGCTGTCCTCCGTTTGCCGTAAAGATGCGCGCCATTTGATTTACATAGACAGTACTTGAGGTCTGGCTGGGCGATAAAATTTTCTCATCATACTTCTTTGTTATGATGATAAGCTCTTTTCTGCTGTCGCCGTCCAAATCCTTGAAAAAGATCTCTCCGCTATACTCCCCGGTTCTTTTAAACTCCTGGTGCCAGTTTACGCTTCCTGTAACCTTGACCTCGGTCCAGCTATGCTCGTAATCCGAGCCGCCGAAAATGCTGGGTGATAAATGGCCTGTTATATTAATGGTCTCCGTCGTCCCGTCTCCGTCCAGGTCTACATGGTAAAACGCTGCAAGTGCGGTCTTTGAAAGAAGGCACGCAATCGTAAGTATCATAAAGATTTTGACCATCTTTTTAGCCAATATTGATCTAGAGGTCTTCATATCTTGATCCATTCAGCTTTTTTAAAAACGTTTCTTCCGTTCGGAAGAAGTTCCATAATTAACCGTCTGCTGTACCGGTCCGGCGTGCGTTGTAACTTCTTGCTATGCAACGTGTTGCGTCAAGGTGAAATCCTCCTTCGCCAAGGCTTCGGGGGGCAAGCCCTCCTACGCCGAGGCTTCGGGGGGCAAGCCCTCCTTCGCCAAGGCTTCGGGGGGCAAGCGTCCCCTTCATTTATTCATGGTGATAGATGAAGTAGCAGGAGCCGCCCAATGTATCGTTGGCGCCCCAGTCCACCGGGCCGTAGGGTATACCATATCCTGTCTCGCCGTTATATTCACACGGCTTATACCTGTCTCCATTGTTCCTGTACGGCATGCTCCTTATATATGAACTCAACTCGGGCATCGTCATAAAACTATTCCTTGAGCCGTCTGTGTCGGTTATATATAGCCCCAGTATTTCACGGTTTTCGCAGTCTGCGTCATTATAGGAGTAACGCTCCCAGGGCCTCTCCTGACCGGCATAAGGGCTCTCATTCATTATACATCCTGTAATAAGGGCCCAGCCAAAACCGAGCGTTCCGGAATCCCTTATCAGGACAGCTGCCGGGGCATAATGATTCTCTTCGAAGTATGCGGGATAGTCCTCCAGGCACTTCTCGAGCGCCTCCTCCCACCTACGTCCGTCAGTTTGGGATATCTTAAGGCCGTACCACTCCGTAAGCGCCTGACCCACCAGCGTCGGGAAGGGTATCTTTTTAAGAGGTCTCGTTATCCATATCGTGGATTCCCTTATAAGGCCGCCTACACCGCCGCTTGTATAGTAGTAGTCATCCGGATAGAGGCTATAATAATCCCTTAACTCCATGTTGTTTCGGATAATCATATTCATTACCCCCTTCATGCCCTGAGGGTCCAGGTCGTTTTCTATAACGGGGATAGAGGTATCTATCAGCTGGCCCATGGCCAGGCCCGGTCCGTGTATATCTTCATCCGCCGGAAACACCTTATTGCAGTTGCCGTTATCCCATGCCATTGCCAAAAGCATCTTGGCGGCCGCAATGCCGGAGAGGCCGCGGTAATAGCTGTCGTAAACGTAGGAAGGCATCCCTATGGTGTGGTTGTACCCCAGCTTGAAATAAGCAGTATCGGTGTCGGTATTACCCAGCTCATCCGTGGCCTTTATCATCACCTTGATCGAATGGTCGTTGAACGGGCACACTATTGAGGCCCCCTCGGTATGGAATTCATAGCTTGAGCCTGTCCTTTTGGTATAGACGGCCTCCCCTTCCCATGGCTCGGCAAAACGTGACAACCCCGGCTGTATGCGCACCTCCACCCTTTCAAGGTCGGTATCAGCTACCGTGCCTTCGACCCTCACCGGTATTTCGTAGTAAGTATAGCTTCCATACCTTCTCGTTTTATCGTCCGTTATGGAAAAAGGTAAATAGGAATAGTCGTCAGGCTTAGTGATACTTGCTTTAGGCGGCGTAGCGTCTACGATGGTAACTGTAACCGCCTCTGTCTCGTATAGAGCCATCCTGGATACCCCCGATGACACCGTAAGCGTGGCCCCATAAGTCCCGGGGCGGTCGTAGACGTGCTGCGCGCTGTCGAGGTCTGAGCCCGAGGCATCCGTTATTCCGTCTCCGTCGAAGTCCCACCTGTAGTAAGAGATAGTGCCGTAGCTTTCGTCCACCATAAAGTTTACGTCCATTCCGTCCCCTGTGCGTGTTGGCACGGCTTTTACAGTAGCATACGGGGTAACCGTAATCTGCATAGGTACGCTTGCCGAAGAGCCGGACGGATTGGATACGAGCAACCGCGCGTAATATATGCCCGGCTTTTCATAGGTGTGATAAGTATGCCGCGTGGCCGCTGTCCCGCCGTCTCCGAAACTCCATTGCCATTCGGTGGGGAACCCCCCGGAATCATCGATGAATAAGACCTTTAAAGGATAATCGCCGCTTTCCCTGCTTACCCTGAAGCCTGCCTCAGGCTCGGGGTAGAGCGCGTGTATCACCTTAGTCTTATCGTCGGATCCTATCTGGTTTGTTGCCGTAAGCGTTACGGTATAGTCCCCGGGCACCTCGTAAGTGTGCTTTATCTCAAAGCCGTAACCCGTATTACCGTCGCCGAAGTCCCAATCCGCGGAATCTACCTGGCCCGCCGAGACATCCTCAAAGATGACCGTGAGCGGGACGACGCCGCTGGTGGGTATGGCCGAGAAGTTGGCATGCGGCGCGTACGGCCGTATAACCTTTATGGGTCCCACAATGTATTCTATGTCGCTATCCATGACAATAAGTCTAAGATTATAGTCGTCGGCGGGCTGCGCAAAAAATGCTGACCAGTTGACCTCGGAGGTAAACCTGTGGCCGTCGCCGTATGCATCTACCGTAATCTCCCTTACCCACGCCCACTGCGGTTCATCTCCCCTGCCGTACTGCAGTCTTAATTTCAGCGGGTCTTCTTCTATGTCTATGACCTCTATGCCCACATCGACACTGCCATACACCGTATCACCCGCTTGCGGATAGAGTATCCTGATGGCCGGCGCTATATTGTCGGCCGGTATCTTTGCCTCGCATATATTTGAGTAGCTGCTCATCGTCCTTATGCAATACGCCCTTATCTTGTAATAGTACACCTCTCCCTTCAACGCCCCGTCGTCTGTGTAGCGCGGCTCGGAAAGGCCGGATGCTACGGCATCCAAGAAGGATAATTTATCGTTTGAAAGAAGCGCCGGATCCTTGGTTCTATATACGCAGTAAAAGACTTCCAAGGCTGAGAAGCGGTTATAGCTTTCCTCCCAGGTGAGAACCACCCTCGGGCCCTCCTCGGAACTCATTACATCAGCACGCAGGTGGTCGGGAGCGGAGAGATAGCATAACTCGGTATAGCCCCCGTCGGAGCTTTCGCCCGAATTTACCTTCGATTCACCGAATATAACCAGTACTCTGTAGTTCCAGGTCTTTTTGAAGTCCTCCGCGCCCAGGCGATCCGTATAGGTCATAAGGCCCATGGTATCTGTCCCCGGCACCTCACCTCTCTCTGACCATGCTTCTGTGCCGCTTATCCGCCTCTCTATTATGAATTTATCCTCTGAGATGGAGTTATCACGCCATTTGACGATTATCTCATCGCCGGCCGACGAAGAGAGGCTTAAGCCGTAAGCTCCTCCCACGAAGAACTTCCCCGGCCTCACGGGCATTGATATCGTCTCCTCCCCGCCCTGCACCTCAAGATGCGCCTTATAATTTCCTCCGGCGAGGCCCCCCGTGACATCAACCCACACCGTTACATCTCCTTGGTACTCGCCCACGTCCCCTTGATACTCTATTGAATTATCGCCGTAAGAATATAGGGTCTTTAAAGACGTACTGCCGTCTTCTTCATATATATCCCATTTATAAGTAAGGTCCTTGGCATCATCAATTGTTATGCCTTCCACAACCCCCATCAATTTAAAGTCGCCGTCTTCTCTGGGATTCATGGGGTATGGCTCTATATAGGCCGCATCTCCAACTATGGCGATCTTCGGAAGAAGCGGGTGGCCCTCTCCGGCAGTATCGTAAGCGCCCATATCCATGCCGGCGCATTCCGAAGACGGATGGAGGTGAAAATCTTCATTATAAAGATGCGGATCGCCTATATCCGCATACAAAGGCTCCCTTATCCAGCCTTTCCTTAATATGTTGCCCGTCGCATCCTCGGCTTCGTGGTTCCTCACCAAAACAGACCTATTGTGCGTATCACCGTCCGGATCCTCAAGGCTTGCGAGATCCGACGGCCTTAGGTAAAGGTAATTACTCTTTACGGGAAGCGGCGTTGTCTCGTTGCCGGAATAGATGCAATAGCTTCCCTCCGCTGTGATTATATTGCCGGAGACATATACGCCGGACTCAGCCACTGTCTCGCCCGCGTTTGACACATTTACGGATATGCCGGTCCCGTCGGAATCTATGGAATTCCGGTATATCTTTATTGCATTGTCGCCCAACTCGGCGGAACCGTAGACAGAGACGCCGTCATTTGAGGCTATGAGTATGTTATGGTGGATCCAGACCGGCAGTATATCGTCATAATCCGCCTTTACCGATACGGGTGTCTGCGCCGATATCTTGTTATATGCAATCTCCGCCTTGAAGTTGCCCTTCGCCTTTTCGCTCGCGCTCCAGGCCCCCTCTTCGTTGGGGGTTATATCGATTCCGCCTTCTATCACAAAGCCCTTGATGGCGGCGCGGTTCGAGATGGCTACGGAGCCTGCTATAACGGGTATATCACCAAAGGTGTCGGCCAAGACGCCGTTTTCCGCGAAATGGGAGCTTACGATGGTGATGGAATCTCTGTCTGTCATATCAAGCGCCTCGGGATATCTGCCGGGGCCTACTGTGATGGTATAGTCATATCCTGCTTCGTCGGCCTCATGCACGGCCTCCTTAATAGTATCGTAATCTCCCGGTACTGTGAGCTCCGTATCCACTATATACGGTTCTATCGTAACCGTTATTTCGCTTATCTCCTCCGATGTATCGTTCTCAAGGAAGTGGGCATCCTCAACGATGAGGCGCAGGGTGACGGTCTCAGAGGTGTGTTGTTCTCTCGGCATAAACTCATCCGGGATTTTAATCTCATATTCATTCACTTCGCCTGCCTTATAGGAAACTTCAGGCGTATTGAATATTACATCTGTTTTATCCTCTGCGCCGGCCTGGACCCATTGGTACGACACTATCTTGTCGCCGTCGGGGTCATAGGTTTCATCTCCAACCATAAGGATGAGGGTGTCTCTCTCCGTGAGAGTCACCGATTTGGCCGGTTCCGTCTCTATTGTGGTTTCGTATAATCTTGTCCTGGCCTCCGCATAGGCGTGCGGCCGCCTATTGATTGTCATAAGAGGCGTTTTGACGGTATCGGTGTCGAAGTCGCCCGATGTGTTTCCTGTGACGGTAAGCTCGAACTGCGCCCTGGGCTCTTCGTCATCATCGGTTAGGGCCGGTACGGTGAAGACAGGGATAGAAATATCGTCGTCCGAAAGGTTGTCCATGCTTACATCATCTGAAATCGGGCCATCCGGCTCCCCGGGTATCGTCCATCCAAAATAGGTGATGCCATTTAGAGGGGCGTCGGGCGAAGCGTCCTTATCCTCCGAGGCGGTTGCATCCAGCTTAATCTTGTCACCTACGTTTACGATAACCGGCTCTGTCAACGCAAGCTGGCCATCGGGAATAATCTTAAAGATGCTGATGCTCGCTTGAGGCCTCCTGTTGATTGTGACTGTAACGGTACCGGAGCCGGAGAGACGTGTTTCATCCGTAGGCCTTCCCTCGGATGTTTCGGTTGCGGTAAACCTGAAGGTGACCGACATCCCGCCTGTGTAATCCTTGACGGAATCTCGCAGTTCCTGCGTATTCGCAATGTAGAACCCGCATTCAAGGCTTTCTTTGGCATCTTCCTCTAAGGTAATAAAACTCTTCAGTGCATCCGGCGTGGATCCCTCTACGCTCCATTTAGAAGTAAGCGCGTGGCCGTCCAGGTCCTCTGCTTCGGCTTCAAGCTTCAGGCTCGCGGCGGTGTCTAGATTTACGGTAGGGCTTTCTAAAAGATTGGATTCTTCTCCCGCTATTACGTACTCTATATCCGGCATCCTGTTGATGGGGATATTGACGGTCTTTGAGACCTCAAGACCATTTGCGTCCGCCACCGTCACTGTGGCATTAAGGCCGAGCGAGCCGCTTGCAGTCAGATTTAGAGAATGTTTTTTGCTTTGGTTCAGCTGATAATGGACCACATTTTTGTTTTGGCCTTCCGTGATCCCGCCGACGGGGCCGATCGTCGCTCTGTCCGCCGTTATCTGCCAGGAATACTCAAGGGTATCACTGTCAACGTCGCTTGCCACAACTGTTATTATCAGCTCGGGATACTGATCCGGCGCGTCTTCGTTAAGTATCGCCGGCCTGGCTGATAAGCTTGTGATGTCGGCCTTGCGGTTTACCGTAATCACAAGCGGCTTCGGATGCGTTGACTTGAGGTTATTACCGTCCTTCACGGAGATCTCAAAGGGCAGTTTCACCTCTCCTTCTATTTCGTGAAGTGCCTTCTCATCGCCCGTTATCCTGTTTACCATCATCTGAGGGACAAAGAATGAGGCCTGGGGCTCTGTGTCATAATCCATTGTGACGGTTATACCGCCTTTCGCCCTATAAAGATACCCTATCTCATCCGCATCTTTATAGTCCGGTACATACCTCCATTGGAAGGTAAGGCCCTCTTCCGAGGCGCTTCCGTCGGGGTCTATATCGTCAATATCTATACCTTCTTTAAGGTTCAGGGTGACCTGGGTGACTTCATCTACTTTCTTATCGGCCTCCGGTGAGAATTCATCGGGGTCCGGGGGCCTGTTCAAGCGTACGGTGCCTGTGATGGGTTGAACCCAAACGCGGCTCTCTTCGCCGTAACCGTCCCTTATGGCCAGCTGGGCCTTAAAGATGACCGGGCCTTCTATGTCCTCAATCTCAGAGTTCAGAACATCAAAGGATATGGTCTGGTTAAATACGGTGATGCCGCCTTCCGTTTCTTCTTCTATGAGCTCTGCCGTTACATCCCCATCCGGTACCGTAACGCCGTTCGGTGCGATTATGCCGTAGCCAGCCGGATTTTCGTCCGCACCCCAGTCGAGCTTGATCATATCTCTGTTCAGGGGGAAATCTGTCGTGCCCGTGAAGGACACCGTTGTGGTGTCAGAGTCTTCGGCGATATTGACTACCCCGCCCTTTACCTGTGTGGCAGAGATTGCCTGCTTAACCTTGATGACGAGATAGTTGGAGTCCTCTGAAAGCCCGTAGGAATCTACGGCTTTAATATAGAAGTTATAAGTGGTATCGTCAGGAAGTCTGGCGGCTTCAAAGCTGGCAGTGGAAGCATCCTCAATACTCAATGCGTCCGCGGGGATAGAATTATCGCCTATCTGTCTCATCGGAATAAGGTTGCCTGCGCCCAAATCCTCTTCGTAGTCGCCGCTTTCGATAGATATTTCCACCACCTGTCCTGCGGTAATCCCTTCTTCCAGTTCAGTCTCGGATAGATTATTAGGCGCAATCTCCAAGGTGTGCGGAGGCCTGTTCACTACGAGGGATACGGTGCTGTATCCGTAGACTCCCGGGTCGCTGTTTATCATTGCCTCTGCCGCGCCAGGGGCATCGCCGGTGCTGCCTATAATTTTTGCTCTATAGATATCTTTGAATTCCTCCGGTGGCGTCACGTCGGGATCCCTGGCCACGAAAATGTACTTATAAAGGATGATGCCGGTATAGGTGGAAACGGACGGCACGGGGAACAATCTGTCTTCGCTTTTTGTGGCAATTCCCAAAGAGACGCTTGGCATATCGCTTGAATTTTCGTAGTCGAGGCGCCGAAGCCAGCTATATTCCACTTTGCGGCCTTCCACATCTATCGTGGCGTTCAGCTGGGCAGAGCCGCTATCTATATTTACTACGTACGCCCCGCTGTCCCTCAATGATGTATTATAGGCCGTATCGGCCGTAACCCATTCAAAGCCGTTATATTTATCCACCTTTGCGCTTGTATTAAAGGTCCTGTTTTTCACCTTGACCGTTACCTTCTTATTTACGGAGACGGAAAAGCCGACTTCACCAGCTCCTGTCGTCGCCCTGTCGGCAATCTTCGAAAGGGTTAGGGTGTAATCGGTTTCCTCTGTAACGGACGGAGCCTTAAGAGTTATCTGGGAAGCGGTTTCGGTAACCTTTTCGAAATCGGAATCGGCCCACTCGGCAAATATCGTATCTTTGTCGGGGTCGACGGCTTCTGCCGTTAGGGTTATCAGGTCGCCCTCCGTGACTTCCGCGGATTGCGGGGTAATTTTAATGGCTGTAAATTCAGGCGGCCTGTTCATTTTGACGGCATGGTCTATTTCATGGCGCACATCTTGTCCGTTTCCACCTATGGCGTTGATTCCTACCTTAAAGTTGAAGTATGCATCTTTATCGGCGTAGTCATTTATCAAATCTGTGGGTGCGCGGAACGCGGCCTTGTGAGCCCTCCGCGCGCCTCCATCGGTATCTGTTATTGATGATTGCGGGTCAGGCAAAAACTCAATCTCCTGCAGGGAAGCTATACTGTCCTCCTCCACATATTCCCACTCAAAACCCAAGCCCTCGCGAGGAGCGTCCGTCTCTGCCTCGAGAAGAAATGTAGTGTAATCTCTTCCTCCCGCATTTTGCTCTTCGGGGCCCACTTCCAATGTATACGGGGATGCCAGAACTTTCACAAGCACTTCGTAGGTCTCTGTTATGGAAAATCCGGCCAGGCCTGGGGTAAGGGTTTCCGGGCGGTCTTGGAACGTAACCTCAAACGTGAACTCCAGATCAAGCTCGTCCTGCCCCTCGGGGATAACCGGTGCCATAAACGTAACGGATTTTCTATCGGCGGCCATTGCCACCTCGATCCCCTCCGGCTTCTCAACCGTAGACCATGAGATGTAAGATACGGTATCGCCGTCAGGGTCTTCGGCGGAGATGGATATCCTGACTTTCGATCTTTCATACCCCGTGATTGCCGCCTCTTTGTTTACAAGGCGGGGCTTTCTGTTGATTGAAAGAGAGACTGTCTTTGCTTCCCCGTAAATAGCGGTAGAATTGGACGCCTGCTTGAGCTTAAATGTGAATTCGGGCTTTATAGGGCCGTTGATATCTTTGACGTCGTTGTGGGTTATGGTGAATTCCTTTTCGTAAGGGGTATCGCCGTCATCGAGCGCGAGCCCTGTTATTCCTCCTGCCCCGGCAATCTCCCATGTGGGGAAGCCTACGTCTATATTGCTTTCGGCCACAAGTTTGAAGCTGAGAGGATCGCGCTCCCCTATATTTGCCTCGCTGACGTCCTCGCGGATAATGTCACCTTTATAATCGGTCTGCATTATCTTAGCGGTTATCTCGAAATCCCCTTTTATAACACGGACTTCGGTCTTATTGTTGGCTTTATCGTCATATGCGGGCGGAGACGCAAAGCCTACGGCGTTATGAGCGCTGTATGAATCCGGGCTGTCTATGGGGATGCCCTCTCGATCCATGACGATGAGGCGAAATACCAGGTTTGAGGATTCCACGCCTTCCTTTAAGCCGAGCGGCGCGGTGAATCTTCCTTCGGGCTTCGTTCCGTTTGGGGGAGCCATCCCGACAGCCGGCGCGCTCCAAATATCACTATCCCAATCATCTTTGTTCTTCCTTTTGTCAAAGACCCACTTGTAGTAGACTGTATCCCCGTCCGGGTCCGGCACGGCCACCGCCTGCCCCTTTAATGTAACTTCCTGACCCTCTATCTCTGCCCCATCGTGCGTGCCCCCGACGGCAACATTAGGCGGCCGGTTTATCTTTATTGTAATGGAATTAACTCCCGATTCGAGGCTTCCATCTGTGGCTTTTGCGTTAAGCTTGATATTTACCCCGCCCTCGACCTGGATACCCTCACGCACCGGACTGGGTACCCGGAATTCGAATGCGGATGACGTAATTGTGGTGTCGTTTGCGTCCTTGACGCTATCGGGCGTACCGTTATCGAAGTACCAGATGTATGATAAATCATCCCCGTCAGGGTCTGTGGCCTCGGCATTGATAGTTATGGCGGCGCCCTCGTTCACAACGGGCTGTCCGTCTTCTATGACCGTGTCTCCGGCAGGCGTTACCGAAATGTCCTTTGGCGGCCTGTTTACTGAAAGTTTAAGCTTCCTGTAGCCCAAGGCGTTGTGCTGGTCTACCGCTTTTGCTACTATCGTTAGCTCCGGAGTTTCGTTTTCAGGATATGAATTGAGGGTAAAGGTGGTGCTTTTTGCAAATCTATCGCCGAATGAATAATTAACGCCGTCCGGCTCCCCGCCGGCGCCCCAATCGATGTCCCAGGAATAGCTTAAATTAGCAGCCGGGTCTGTTTCGGGATTGTCGCGGTCATGGGCGTCCATTCCCAGTGTTACGCTGCCGCCTATGTCTATAACCAAGGCTATAGTGTCTGTATCCAACTTATACGCCCTGGCTCTGTCGATTGTAGGCGGCCTGTTTACGGTCATCTCAATATCGGCGGATTCCGGGCCCACTTCATCGCGCAAGGTTAACCTTATCGTATTTTTCTGAAAGCCCCAGTCTGTATATGATCCCGCAGAAGGAATTCTGAAAGTAGCTTTTTTCTTATTGTCCTCGGTGCCCTTCAGTGTCCATGCCGGCCCTTCGCCGATAGATTCCCACTTTGTTCTACTCCACTGTATAGTCCCCTCAGAACCGCTTGCGTCAAAGGTGACATTCGAGCCCGCCTCTACAACCGTTTTGCCGACAGAGATCTTAGGGACAAGCGCGGGAAGAACATCTATTGTCTTTTGTATAGAGAGCGGGGTAAGCGCAGGATCGCTTTCTATCAGCTCATTAGTGACCCAATGGGTTACTGTATACTTGCCGGGTGTATAATATATAATAATCGGGTGTTTGGCGCAGATGCCATTTACGTAATAGTATTCATACTGATCTTGACCTATTATCACCTTCCACATAAAATCGCCCGGATTGTCCTGGTCACCTTCTTCGCCGGTGGTTTTATAAAACCATCTATCAACAGTACCTGTGGACATCGTGACCCAATGAAAGCCGTCGCCCGCCCGGGTTTGAAAGTAAGTCTCATAATCAGACGCTTCTAGATCCGGAATCACTGCCTCTGTGCTGGTACAAAATACTGGCGTAGGCGTAATTATCTTTCTGAAATTCACATCCGCGGCCGAACCTTTCTCGGGGTCTATCGTAACTGAGCGTGAAGAAGGGTAATATACATAGTCCTCCGCGGCGGCCGATGCAAGACCTACGGAATAGTGGCCATCCGTAAGAGATGGCTCATATTCAGGGTAAAAGAATATTGATATAGCAAAAAAAAGGGTTATTAGTTGCTTCGGCCAAAATGTTTTCATCTCTTCCTCCTTGTTCGATCTCTCTCATTAATCCTTTGTAAAACACGTTAACTAAGTGGCAAAAAATATACCTAATTTTTATCTCAAACCATAAATATAATCCGAGTGATCTTGCATTAAGAAAAATTTGGGTCCATCCTTTTTAAAGTGGTGCTTGCCTCCAGAATTACGCGCGGCTCTCATCGCGCGGACTATAAACATCAAAAGTTTTTAAAAGACTTGAATTAATGGGACAAAGAAAAAGTCCGCCTTTCAGGACAATACAAGTATATCATAATATATTTAAGGCGTCAAACAAGCTTTTTTAATACCTAATGAAAATAAAGGGGACGTGTTAATAAGAAGGACGTTGCAATGTGAGATTTTCTAACATAAAAATAAAGGGGACGTTTCACTTTGACGCAACCCATTTCAAGTAAAGATGTTACAACTTACGTTGGACCAAAAAATGGCGCGCTTGAAAAGCCTCAAAAGCTGGTCCAGCGCCGATTGTAACCTGTTGCGGAGTAAGGACTTTTGACAAGGTGAAATCCTCCTGCGCCAAGGCTTCGGGGGACAGGCGTCCCCTTTATTTTGGCATATCTTTGGGTTAGTCGGCCGGCGGCGTTAATCGTTTCCTCGTCTATTTTGCCCCTGATAAGGGTGAGGGGGCCGGGGATTTCCTTCATCTTCACTAGCGCATCTTCGGGTCTTGCAGCTTCAGAAAGTATGGCGTTTTCTCCCTTGTTCCTGCCAACTATGGCGCGCGTCTTCGGCGAAAGCCTGAAATGGCGGCCTACCTTTAAAAGCGCTATGTCATCCAAGGCAACATCTTCATCCTTAAGAAGGTCCTTAAGCCGGTCCGAGAACTTGGGATCAGTGAGGAGGCATCCGCCGGCCGGATTCGGGTAATCGGTAATGCCGAATTCCGCGGCCAGCGCCATCTGTTCCTTCCTGCCCCTGCCCTGAATTCCGTAAAGACTCTCCCTGTCCACCCACCCCTTTTCTTCGGGTATAGTGGGCGCGAGGAGCTTGGCTGAAAGGGGTCTCAGTAAGAATCCTTCAAGCCCCGAGCGCTTCTCTATCATTCTCATCATCTCTTTGCGCTGGGACATAGGCCTCTGCCCGACTACCTCTCCCGTAGCTATAAATGAGGCACCGGAGACCGCCATGTAATCTTTGGCTCTTTTCAATATGTATATCCTGCAATCTATGCAGGGATTTAGATTTCTGCCGTAACCATATTTTGGGTTTCTCAAGAGCTGTATGAAGTCCTCCTCTATCGGCATATCGGTGTACTTGAAGCCGAAGTCCTGTTCGAGTTTACGGCTTTTCTCCTCTTCTATCTTCAGTTTTGAGGAGTGGAAGGGGCCGGAAAAATGGAGGCACTCCAATGCTATGTCCTGCCGGCGGAGCACGGCGGCCGTAAGCAGGCTGTCGAGCCCGCCGGAAAACATGAGTAGCGCTTTTATGTTTTTCTTCTTCATGAGTGAAGGTATCGTTTTTCAGGCCGCTGGCTTACGGTAACAAGGGGCTTTTTCCGGTAACCGTCCACCGACAAGCGGTCTTTATTTGGCTCTTGGGTTTTATCTTTTGGATCTTTTCCTTGTGGGCCTGTGTCTCTCCCCGCCTCCGTCACGCGTGGCGCGGGCACGTTCGAACTCCCCGGCGAGGATTTCTTCACTCCGTGAAACTGCTTCCTCCCGCACCCTTGAAACTGCCGGCGAACCGTGCCCGTCCGCAGTTTCACAGGACCCGCTTGCACACGAGTCGGATGTTTTTCTTGTGCTCCTGTGCTCTTGTAACTTGTGCTCTTATCGGTCCATTGTCTATGTTCGTTTTTCAGGTCGCTGGCTTACGGTAACAAGAGGCTTTTTCCGGTAACCGTCCACCGACAAGCGGTCTTTATTTGCGCTATGTCCGTATTATCCCTTGAGCTTCTCAAGCCATTCCTTTATCTTCTTCTCGTATCCGATTTCCGTCGGGAAATAGTATTGCTTCGGGTTGCGCATATAATCCTGCTTTACATGGTGACCCTTGTATTCGTGGGCGTATTTGTAACCGGTCCCGTGGCCCAGTCTCTTCGCGCCCTTATACGAGGCGTCCTTAAGATGGCCGGGGACATCCTCGACTCTCTTCTCCTCTATATCCCTGGCAGCGGCCTCAATCCCCATGTAGGCGGCATTACTTTTAGGGGCGCACGCTATGTAAACAGCCGCCTGTGCCAAAGGTATGCGCGCCTCGGGCAACCCCACGAATTCAGATATCTGGAGCGCGGCGTTGGCCAGGACGAGCGCCTGGGGATCCGCGTTACCGACATCTTCTGCCGCGCATATCACGATGCGCCGCGCTATAAAGCGCGGGTCCTCTCCGGCATAGAGCATCTTGGCAAGCCAGTACAATACGGCGTCCGGGTCCGAACCGCGCATGCTTTTGATGAATGCCGATGCCGTATCGTAATGGCCGTCCTCGTCGGCATCATAGACAACGGCTTTCTTCTGGATGGATTCTTCGGCCACCTTCATAGTGAAATGTATAAGACCGCCGGTGTCGGGACTCGTGGTAACAGCCCCCACCTCAAGGGCATTCAGTGCCCGCCTGGCGTCCCCTTCGGCTATCTTGGCAATATGCCCAAGCGCGTCTTCGTAAAGCTTGAGCTTCATGTTGCCGAGCCCGCGCTCTCTGTCCAGGGCGGCATTCCTGATAATGGCTTTGAGTTCTTCTGCGCCGAGCGGTTTAAACTCGAACACCAGTGACCTAGAGAGCAGGGGCGATATGATGGAAAAGAAAGGGTTGTGCGTAGTGGTGCCTATCAGTACGGGGTTGCCCGCTTCGACATCCGGCATAAGGACATCCTGCTGGGCCTTATTGAACCGGTGTATCTCGTCTATAAAGAGTATCGTCTTCCTGCCGTCTATCCGGAAATTCTTTTTGGCCGCGTCCAGAAGCCTTCTCATCTCGGAGACATTGCTTGTAACTGCGTTGATGCGGAAGAAATGGAGGCGATTCATTTCCGTAATGATATAGGCAAGGGCGGTCTTCCCGCATCCTGGCGGTCCGTAAAATATGAGGGAATTAAGCGTGCCCGATGAAACGGCGCGCTTGAGGAGCTTGCCTTCTGCCAATATGTGGTTTTGGCCTATGAACTCATCCAGCGAGCGCGGCCGCATTCTGGCGGCCAGAGGGGCCGCCTTTTCCCTGCTCCCGAAAGAACCTTCTTTCCGGAAAAGGTCACCTTTCATTATGCCGCCGTTTTCTTTGTCTCTTCGCACCTAAAATCCCGCTTCCTTTGTCCGTTTTAACGCCGAATGGTCCCATGTCTTGAAAAAAATCCCCCGCCCTGCCGTGAAAGACGAGCAATCATGAACCTGGTATATACAGGTGGGTATCCCGGCCACGCGATCAGGCTTCCCCATAAAAAACAAGGCAGGGGCTTGCTCACACGCGTGTCTTCGGATTCCCTTTGAATAAGTGTTGGTTCGATTGTATCGCTTTTCACGAGCAAAGCAGGGAATTTACTCTTTGGTTAGATTATAGCACAGAAGGGGAGGAATTGCAATAACTAACGGGGGCAGCCGCCGGAGGCTGTCCCCGTTAGCGGAGGCTTACCCCGAGGGTATCGGCCAAAAAGGACCTCACGGAATTATGGAGGGTCTCCACTTCGTCGGATGAAAGCGTTCTTTCATCCGATCTATATTCAACTCTTATGAGCAGTCCGTGTCTTCCTGCCGGTATCTGTCTGCCGGTATATCTGTCGGCAAGCTCTATATTCTTTGCAAGCTTCCCGCCTTTTTTTCTTATGGCGGAATCTATGCTTTCGAAGGTGATCTCATCGCCCGCTATAAGCGAGATGTCTCTCATTGCCGGCGGATATTTGGGCAGTTCGGAATATATCCTGTCCAGTACCATCTCCGGCATCAGCGTGTCGAAATCGATTTCTGCCACAAAAAGTCTCTGGGAAATATCCAGCTTTTCAAGGATCCCGGTCTTAACGTTTCCCATCATCCCAAGCGGTCTGCCTCTATGCAATATATCACAGGAGGCCCCTTCCTCAAGGAATTTATGGCTCTTTTCTCGCAGCCTGAAGTCGCCAAGGCCAAACCTCCGGAAGAGAAGCGCCAATATGCCCTTCAGATCATAAAATGTCGCTTCTCTTCTGCCGTGCTGCCAGCCCGAGGACCGGGCGCCCGTAAGGGCAAGGGCCAGATGTCTCTTTTCCTTCTCCGGGCCTGAGGCCTTACGGTTGTAGACATTCCCAAGCTCGAAGAGCTTAAGATCTCTTGCACCCCTATTAAAGTTGTGGCTCGCCGCTTTCAGCGCCCCCGGCACCAGCGACGGTCTCATCATCTCCTGCTCGGCGCTTAACGGATTGCTTATGTATATGAACGAATCTTTGTCCTCGGAAACGACGGCGGCCTCCGTCTTTTTAATCAGCGCATAAGTTATTATTTCAGACAGCCCCGTTGCCGTAAGGACGTTCTTTGCCGTTTCCGCTGCCCGCCGGATAACCGAAGGCTTTTCGGGATCATATACGAGAGCGGGCAATGTAAGCGGTATATTATCATATCCGTTTATTCGCGCCACCTCTTCTATGAGATCTATTTCATGGTTCAGATCTGGCCGCCGGCTCGGTATCCCCACCTCAAGGACTCCCTCCATAGCGCCGCCGCGCGCGGATTCAACCTCAAGGCCCAGGGCGGAGAGAATCTCCTTAATCCGGGAAGGCTTGAGAGAGGTATTGAGGATTTCATTTACCCTTTGCGGGCGCATTTTTATGGTCTTCTGCCCGGTTCTCTTTTCGCCTTTGTCCGCCATGCCCGCCGGCCGTCCGCCGCATATCTCGGTTAGCAGAGAGACCGCCCTGTCCGAGGCCTTTACTACGGCTGCAGGGTCGACCCCGCGTTCGAACCGGTAGCTGGATTCAGAGATAAGCGCCAGCTTAAAGGAGGTTCGCCTCACGGAGACCTCGTCAAAATAGGCGCTCTCAAGCAATATATTGGCTGTGGTATCCGAGACCTCCGTGTCAAGTCCGCCCATGACACCGGCGACCGCTATGGGTTTCGACGTATCGGCTATGACAAGCATCTCTTCTTCAAGCTCCCTTGTGAGGCCGTCTATGGAGATCATCTTCTCGCCCTTTTTTGCCCTCCTTACGATGATATGCCTATCCTTTATTTTGTCGAAATCAAAGGCGTGAAGGGGCTGGCCGAATTCGAAAAGGACATAGTTGGTGATATCCACCACGTTGTTTACGGGCCTCAGCCCCATGGCTAGTATCTTCTCTTTTAACCAGGCGGGAGATTCGTCTACCTTTACGCCGGTGATAAGCCGGGCCGTGTAACGCGGGCAGAGGTCCTTTGCCTCGAGCGTCACCTTGAAACCGGGTCTGTCCCCCATTTCTCTGCCGCTGCCAATGGCGGTCTCCGGCACACACAGCTTCCTTGCCGTAAGGGCCTGAAGTTCCCGGCCAATGCCCAGATAACTTAGGCAGTCGCTCCTGTTGGGGGTAATCTCTATCTCAAGAATATGATCTCCTCCGCGTTCCTCTATGCCCTTGACCTCGCTGCCCGATGTGGTAAGCATTGAGACGACCGCATTCAGGTCTTGCTTGATATCTATATACTCTTTCAGCCAGTTTAAACTTATCTTCATATCTTCCTTTGCAACGGGGACAGTCTCAGGCTGTCCCTGCTAGTTGTCCCCGTCACTATGCAAACTGCCCTAAAAAGCGCACGTCGTTATCGAAAAATACCCGTATATCCGTGATGCCCCATTTGAGCATTGCTATTCTCTCCACCCCCATGCCGAAAGCAAAACCTGTCCACTCGTCAGGGTCATAGCCGACGGCCTCAAAGACCTTTGGGTTCACCATCCCGGCCCCCAGTATCTCAAGCCATCCTTTCCGTCCGCACACCCTGCAACCGGCGCCTTTACACATCATACAGGAGACGTCGACTTCGGCGCTCGGTTCCGTAAAAGGAAAGAAATGGGGCCTGAATCTTGTTTTAGTGTCCGCTCCGAACATCTTCTTGCAGAAGAGATCCAGCGTCCCTTTAAGGTCGGAGAATCTTATTCCCTTATCCACTATCAGCCCTTCGACCTGATGAAACATAAAAGAGTGGGAGGCGTCCGTAGCGTCGGGCCTGAAGACCTTTCCCGGCGCTATGATCTGCAGGGGCGGCTTTATTGCCTCCATCGCCCTTATCTGAACGGTGGAGGTCTGGCTTCTCAAAAGCATCCTCCCCGGCCGTCCTGTCTTCTTCGTGCGCTCGGCCGGAAGATCCAGAAAAAAGGTATGAAAATCCTCCCGGGAGGGATGGTCCTCGGGTATATTAAGGGCCGTGAAATTATGGTATTCCGTCTCTATCTCCGGGCCCTCGGCTATCCTGTAACCCAGGCCCCGGAATATCCTGCATATCTCGTTTATGGTGCCTGTAATGGGGTGTAAGGCGCCCGTTTCATAATGTGACCCGGGGAGTGTGACATCGAGGGTCTTCTTTTTGCACGCACCCTTAGGCTGCGCCGGGCCTTCCTTGATCTTAGCCTCTATCAGGCTCTTGAGTTCGTTTGCCTTGCGCCCGACGTAAGGTCTTTCGTCGGGGGAGACCTCTTTTATGTTCTTTAGTACAGCCGTAAGCTCCCCTTTCCTGCCGATATAGCCTATCCGCAGTTTCTCAAGGTCATCTGCGGTAGTCGATTTCGCTATATCTTCGGTGATGCGTCGTTCGAGCTTCTCAAGCTTATCTTTCACCTGAAACTCCCCGATTTAACGGCCTCGCCACGCGCTCTGAAAGCCGGCTTTTTCAATGCTTCTTCTTTAGCGTCTCTATCTTGTCATTTGGCCCTATGACAATGAGTATGTCCTTCGCCCTTATGACCTCGTCCGCCGTAGGGGCCACTACTATCTTTTCCTCGTCCGCGGTCTCTCCCTTGGCGGATAGGGACCTCACTTTTCTCTTGACCGCTATCACGTTTATTCCGTGCTGCGCCCGCACGTCGAGGTCCCGCAGCGATTTCCCAACGAACTCGGGCGGCGATATGATTTCCACTATGCTGGAATCGCCCGACAGGTCTATGTGATCAAGCACTTGGGGCGTCACGAGGGCGTTTGCTATCCTTTGCCCCATATCCCGTTCGGGCATAACGATCCTGGTAGCGCCTATCTTTTCGAGGACCTTCTTATGGTCGTCGGTAACGGCCTTGGCCACTATCTCCTTGATGCCCATCTCCTTCAGCGTAAGGGTAATCAGTATGCTGGCTTCGAGTTCCCCCACGGCCACAACGGCAACATCCACATTCTGTATGCCTACCGCTCTAAGAGCTTTCTCGTCCTTGGCGTCCGCGCACACCGCCTGGCTTATGGTTTCCGACATCTCCTGGACTATCTGCTCTCTGGAGTCTACGCCTATAACCTCTTTCTTTTTTTCGCTAAGAGTCTGGGCAACGCTGGAACCAAACCTGCCAAGCCCGATGACTGCGAATTGTCTCATTTTGGCCTCCTTTATGGCTATCGGCCCTCAGCCCTCAGATGTGATATCTTCTCTCCCGGGCCTGACGGCTAAAACGAATAGCTGCCAACTACCCCACCATTATCTTCTCTTCAGGGTAGGAATACTTAATCTTATCTTCATTTATGGCTACGGCCAGCGCAAGGGTAAGCGGACCGACCCTGCCGACGAACATAGTGACTATTATTATGATTTTGCCGATTGTCGTCAAATGAGGCGTGATGCCCGTAGAAAGACCTACTGTCCCAAATGCCGATGTAACTTCAAACAGAGACTTCATGAAGGCCCCGCCCCCTGCAAGGGTGTTCCGCTCCGCGATGACCAGCAAAAACGCCATCACCCCTATCCAGGCAAGTGCCATTATAAAGACCAATAGCGCCCTTCTAACCACGGCCCGCGGTATGGTCCGGCCCATCATGAAGACCCTGTCTCTGTTCCTGCTCATGGCGCCTACGGAGGCAAGGACTATCGCGAAGGTGGAGGTCTTTATGCCTCCGCCGGTGGAGCCGGGCGAGGCCCCTATGAACATAAGAAAAAGGAGAACGACTAACGTGCCCGGCGCGAATTCGCCTATGGCAAGAGTGTTAAATCCTGCCGTCCTTGCGGTGACAGACTGAAAGAGGGAACCGAGTATCATGCCTTTGGCGCTCATGCCGCTCATGGTATTGCCGCGCTCAAGAAGAAATATGAGAAGCGCCCCCGCCGTTATCAGCGCAAGAGAAGTGAAGATGACCACTTTCGACTGGAGGACGAGACGCGGGACGGCATAATTCCTCTTCTGGAAAAGCCCCCTGGCCAAGTCCAGTATGACGATGAACCCCAGGCCCCCCGTTATTATGAGGGCCATCATAATGGCGTTTACGGCCAGATCCTTAGGATAATCCATAAAGCTATAGGAAAAGAGCGAAAAGCCGGCGTTGCAGAAGGCCGATACCGCGTGGAACAGCGACTGCGCAAGCCGCTCGCCGACTGTCCATTTTTCAAGAAAGCTCCACCTCAAAAAGAGGAGCCCGGCCCCTATAATTTCAACGGTGAAGGTAAGACCTATTATATATTTTATCAGTCGTTTGGCGCCTAATACCCTATTATGATTCATGGCGCTCTGTATAACGACATTCTGTCTAAGGGTGAGCTTCCTGCCGAGAAGAACGGCAAAGAAAGTGGACAAAGTCATTATGCCCAGCCCGCCTATCTGAAAAAGGGCGAAGATTACGGCCCGGCCGAACGGCGCCCAGTCCCTCGGGGTATCGAGGACTATCAGCCCCGTGACGCATGTGGCGCTTGTGGCGGTGAATAATCGGTCGATGAAATCCGCCCCGCCTTCGAGAGTGCTTGCGGCGGGCAGGCTCAGAAGAAGCGTGCCAACCGTTATGGCAGCCAGAAAGCTTAGAACGACAACCTGAGGCGGTTTTAATTTCATTATGATCTTCCGCAGATTAAACGAGCGTTTTCATGTCCGCAGGCGTTGCGCCACGCGGGAACGTTATTTGCCGGTGTTCTTTTTGGCCGTCTCTACGAGTTTAGCGAATGCCGTTTTATCGCTCGAGGCGATCTCGGCCAGCATCTTTCTGTTAAGCGGGGATTGCGCCTTCTTAAGGCCGTTGATGAACCTGCTGTATGATATTCCGTTCCGTTTGCAGGCTGCGTTAATGCGGATAATCCATAACGATCGGAATTCTCTCTTTTTGGCCTTTCTGTCCCTATAGCTGTAAGCCATCGCCTTGGCGACGGATTCCTTCGCCGTGCGATATAATCTGCTTCTGGCGCCGTATTGACCTTTGGCCTTTTTAAGCGTTCTTTTCCTGCGCCGTCTGGAAGCGGGCGCATGTCTGACTCTTGCCATCTCTCCTCCTACGCGGCATTAAAGGTTCTTCGCCCCTGAGGACGAAAAATCTTTCAGCCGTACGGCAGCGCCCTTTTGACCGTCCTTAAAAAGGACTTGGATACAAGGGTTGCCTTCTTTAATTTTCTCTTTTTGTTGCGGGATTTTTTGGTAAGGATGTGGCTCTTACCCGCTTTCTTGCGCTTTACCTTTCCTGTTTTCGTAAGTTTAAAGCGTTTTGCCACACCCTTCTTTGTCTTAAGCTTAGGCATTGTTTACTCCTGTGATATTTTCGGGTATCGGTTTTTGGTTGACGGCAAAAATGGATTTTGGTTTTCCGTTAACCGTACACCGATAACCGGTCTTTTCTAGATGCTAATCGCTAGACGCTCGTTTTCTTGTGCTCCTGTGCTCTTGTAACTTGTGCTCTTACCAGTCTATAGTCTATGGACTTTATTAGGTTTTCGGTTGATGGTTTATGGTTGACGCTATCCCTGGTTTTTGCTTTTCCCCGGGATTTTTTGCTTTTTCCGACAACCGTTAACCGTACACCGATAACCGGTCTTTTCTAGATGCTAATCGCTAGACGCTCGTTTTCTTGTGCTCCTGTGCTCTTGTAACTTGTGCTCATTACTTAGGAGCCATCGTCATAACCATGAATCTGCCTTCCATCTTAGGCGGTCTCTCGGCCTGGGCCAGGTCACTCAGGTCTTTGGCAAGCCTTTCCATCAGGGCCCTGCCGACATCTACGTGCGCCATCTCTCTGCCCCTGAACATAAGGCTGATCTTCGCTTTGTCGCCACGGTCGAGGAATCGCCTTAGATGGCGTAATTTGGTCTGGTAGTCGTGCTCTTCGATATTGGGTTTCAGCCTCATCTCTTTGATATGCGTAGTCTTCTGTCTCTTTCTGGCCTGCCTCTCCTTCTTCTCCTGCTCGTACTTATACTTGGAAAAATCCATTATGCGGCATACCGGAGGACTGGCCGATGGGGCCACTTCCACAAGGTCCAGTCCTTTCTCCTTGGCCATATCGATGCCTTTCTGCGCGGGCATCACGCCTTCCTGTTCGCCTTCCTCGCCTATTACCCTTATCTCCCTGGCGCGGATTCTCTCGTTTATTCTTGCTTTTATGCGAATAGTGACCACCTCCCGATACGATTTATTTTAGACCCGTTTCCTCTACGCTTCTCCCGGCTGCCGCCGGCTCAATTCCGTCTTTTCTTTTTTTATCTTTTCGATAAAGTCCTCTATCTTGAGGCTTCCCAGATTTCCCCCTTTTTTCGCCCGAACCGAAACAGAGGAGGATTCCATCTCCCTCTCCCCGACGATAAGCATATAAGGTATCTTCTCGAGTTCGGCATCGCGGATCTTCTTTTGCATCTTCTCGTCCCTTGAATCCAATTTCACCCTGAAGCCCTCGCTGACAAGTTTCTCGCGGAGGTCTTCGGCGAAGCTATTCTGCCGCTGAGAGATAGGCACCAGCGCAACCTGCACAGGCGCAAGCCATAAGGGGAATTCGCCGGCATAATGCTCTATAAGCGTACCGATAAAGCGCTCTATGCTGCCGAGGATGACCCTGTGCAGCATGATGGGCCTGTGTTTCCTTCCGTCCTCGGCGTCATAGGTGAGGTCGAACCTTTCGGGAAGGGCGAAATCGCATTGGATGGTGGCGCACTGCCAGGGGCGTTTCAGCGCATCCTTGATTTTTATGTCTATCTTGGGCCCGTAGAACGCCCCTTCGCCCTGGTTTACGCTCGACGCAAGCCCCTTCGTCTTTAGGGCCTTTACCAGCGCCTCCTCCGCTCTTTGCCAGTCCTCGTCGTTTCCTATAGATTTAGCGGGTCTGGTGCTCAATTCTATCTCCAAATCCGTAAATCCAAAGATATCCATTGTCTCCTGGACAAAGTCGATTACGCCTATTATTTCGTCTTCAAGCTGCTCTTTAAGGCAGAAGATGTGGGCGTCATCCTGTGTAAACCCCCTCACCCGCAACAAGCCGTGCAGGACACCGGACTTCTCGTGCCTGTAAACGTCCCCAAGCTCGAAATAACGTATGGGGAATTCCCTGTAGCTTCTGACGGCGGCCTTGTACGCCATCATATGGCCCGGGCAGTTCATGGGCTTGATGGCGAATTCCTTATCTTCTATCTTGAAGATATACATATTCTCCTTGTAATAGTCGTAATGGCCCGAGCGTATCCATATGTCGCTTTTCATAATGTGCGGGCCCCTCACCAGCTCATAACCGCGCCGGAGATGTTCCGTCTTGATGAAGTCCTCGATGATGCTGCGAAGCATGGCCCCCTTTGGATAGTAGAGCACAAGGCCGGCTCCTATGGTGTCGTCGATGGTAAAGAGCTGAAGCTCCCTGCCGAGCCTGCGATGGTCTCTCTTCTTAGACTCCTCCACGAATCTGAGGTATTCGTCCAGTTCCTGTTTTGTGGGGAATGCCGTGCCGTATATCCTTTGAAGCATGGGGTTGTTTTCGTTGCCCCTCCAATAGGCCCCGGCGATGGAGAGAAGCTTGAAATGCCGCACCTCGCCGGTGGAAGCGACGTGCGGCCCCTTGCATAGGTCCGTAAATCCGCCGTGGCGATATATGCTGACCTCCGGAGAGTCAAGGCCCCTGATAAGTTCAAGTTTGTACTTCTCTCCCAGGTGGGTGAATAACTTAACCGCCTCGGCTTTCTTCGCCTTTTCGCAGACAAACGGCAGGTCCTGCTCCGCTATCTTGCGCATCTTCTCCTCTATCGCGGGAAGGTCTTCGGGTGAAAAGACGTGTTCGGATTCTATGTCATAGTAGAAGCCGTCTTCTATGGCCGGCCCTATCCCAAGTTTCGCGTCGGGATAAAGCTGCTTGACGGCATCCGCCATAATATGAGACGCGCTATGTCTGAGTTTCTCCAAGTCCATCTTATTCCTGGTGCCGGGAGTGGGAGTCGAACCCACACGGAGCTAAGCTCCAGCAGATTTTAAGTCTGCACTGTATGCCAATTTCAGCATCCCGGCTGCTGGTTTTATATTTTTGTCGCGATCCGCCTCGGCTGCAGTATTGCCCACTGCCTTGTGGGACACTTCTCGTTTAATAAAAACAGTATATGGAAGAGAAACGTCCCATTCCCCCTTCGGGGGAAGCTGGTGGGCGGTATAGGACTCGGCGCCCTCACCCGGCTTCGCTTACGCTCCGCCAGGGTGTTCGGGTCGGCCACTCGGTTTCTTCCGCTAGTCCAAGAAGTTCTTCGAAGCAGGCGCTCTTCCTCGCTATCCGCTCGGCGAAACCTCTCTTCGAGTCCTGCTATGCCCACTGCCTTGTGGGACACTTCTCGTTTAATAAAAACAGTATATGGAAGAGAAACGTCCCATTCCCCCTTCGGGGGAAGCTGGTGGGCGGTATAGGACTCGAACCTATGACCTTTTGCATGTCAAGCAAACGCGCTAACCAACTGCGCCAACCGCCCTTTTTTCGGTTTCCGGTTTTCGGTTGATGGTTTATGGTTGACGCTATCCCTGGTTTTTGCTTTTCCCCGGGATTTTTTGCTTTTTCCGACAACCGTTAACCGTACACCGATAACCGGTCTTTTCTAGACGCTAATCGCTGTTTTCTAAAGTCAGACTCAGATACTAGACGCTAATCGCTGTTTTCTAAAGTCAGACTCAGATACTAGACGCTAATCGCTAGACGCTGCTTTTAAGGACCATCGGCTAATATGGAGGCGGCAAGCGGATTCGAACCGCTGGATAAAGGTTTTGCAGACCTCTGCCTTACCTCTTGGCTATGCCGCCCTAAACCCGCCCAGCAATATCTTTGCTGAGACACAAAAAGCACTTAAATAAACCTCTTCGGCCTTAAGTGCTCCTCTGCCAATGTCCTTTTACGGCACGCTGCCCGACGGACGGCAGCCTCTTTTATGGTCAAAAGAATATCACAGGCCGCGCTTTTTGTCAAGTCAAATCCCCGCCGCAAAAACATCCTTTTAGGCCATTCAACAAAAAAGCACTTAAGGCCGGGTATTAAGCGTCTTAAGTGCTTCTTTGCGATCTCAATTAGTCTATCTGCATCAATCTTGCAAAATCCCCCAGCTGCTAATGTCGGATGTAGGTAGTGTGCCGTCCGATGCGGCGGGTATCCACTTGACATGGCCGCCTATAAAGAGGACGTTTGCCCCGGCCTCTCCATGGTTCGCGCTCGAACTTAATGTACCGCTGCTTACGCCGTCGTCAGAGGCTAAAGGCGTGGTAGTGCCGCCGGCTTCGTTCAGGCCGCTTTGATATGCATAACTTCCGGCTCCGGCATCAGCCGGCGTAGAGGTCAAGGCACTGTCGCTGGGGCAGCGGAAGATATCATTTGTGTCTATGTAGTCCGAATACAGGGGCTCTAAGTCATCGGCGCCGTCGCCGGACCCCGCAGAAGGAAACGTCTCGTCCCAGTCGGACGCATAAAGATGACAGGCTATGCCTATCTGCCTGAGGTTGCTGGCGCAGGCGGTTCTGCGGGCCTTTTCACGCGCTTTCTGCACAGCCGGCGTCAGAAACGCAGCTAATATACCTATAATTGCTATTACGACTAGGAGTTCTATTAAAGTAAACGCCCTGCTTTTGTCGCGTTGTGTAAAAACCATTCTTTCTCCTCCTTTCGAGAGTCTCAAATAGATAAAAAAGACCCCCTTTTTCCGTTAAGATCTCGTTCCGGAAATACACACAACTTCTTATTTGAACCAAGGATACCACAAGGACGAAACTTTGTCAAGAGCAATGAGGTGCCGCCTCCGCATTTTTTTCGGATGTTCCGCCCCGTCTCTTAATCCGGGATCCGCGCCTACGATTTAAGCGTTTTTGTGCCAGCTACCTTCCAGTAAATTCTCAGCTGTTCTAATTAGATATCCGGCTATTTGGTGCTTTCCGGCTTCTTTTATTTCCTTTTTCTTACCTGTTTTTCGAAGAATGGTTATGTTTTTCAACCCGCCGCCGAAAGGACTTTTTGCGCCGCCGACTGTATTTGCCACAACCATATCTAAATTTTTTCTGTTTAACTTGTCTCTCGCGCGACTTATTTCATTTGAGGTTTCAAGCGAGAATCCGATAAGAAGCTGTTTTCTCTTCCTTTCGCCTAACTCGGCAAGTATATCGGGGTTTCTTCGCAGTTTGAGTAACAACGTCTTTGAGCGGTGTCTCTTTATCTTGCCTTTCAGGCAACGGACAGGGGTAAAATCCGAAACGGCTGCCGCCATTATAACGCAATCAGCGCGCCCATAATGTCGAAGGACCTCCCGTCTCATCTGTCGGGCTCCCATCACGCCGATAGCCTTTAAGCCTTTGAGCAGAGGCCGGCACGAGAAGTCGATGGGGCCGTGTACAAGAATTACTCTGTGTCCGCGCCTTCGGGCCTCGGCGGCTATCTCGCAACCCATCCTGCCGGTTGAAAAATTAGAAAGAAATCTGACCGGATCTATGGATTCTATAGTGGGGCCGGCAGTAATAAGAAATGTAAAGGGTTTCCTGCTATTGCCTTGTCTTTTCATCTTAAATGCCGCCCGAAGCCGGGAGTCCGGGGTTTCCCTGTTGATTCCATCAGGTTATCTTCTCTATCATGCCGACGACTTCCTCCGTATCGGCAATGTGGCCTGTGCCGTCGGCCCCGCACGCAAGCCGGCCTCTCTCCGGGCCAACCAGCAGGAAGCCCTCTTTTCTCAGTTTCGATATATTGCCCTGCACAATGCGGCTTGCATACATATGCTCGTTCATAGCCGGCGCTACGATAACCTTTTTGTCGCCGGCAGCCATTACTGCCGCGCTTAAGATGCAATCCGCGCGGCCGTTAGCTATCTTTGCAATCATGTCTGCGGTGGCGGGAAAGACAGCAATGACGTCCGCCCATCGCGCCAGGGATACGTGCTCTACGTCCCACTGGCCGGAAAGCGAGAAGATGTCACTGGCAACCTTATTCTGGGAAAGGGCCTGCAGGGTAAGGGGCGTTATGAAATGTGATGCGTCCTGCGACATGGCCACCTTCACATCATGGCCCTTTTTCTTAAGGGAGGTGATAAGCTCGCAGCTTTTGTAGCAGGCTATGCTCCCTGTGACGCCTACGAGTATATTCTTTTTGTCGGCCATATGAAAAGTTTTCTTCCTGGGGCGGAAGCCGATGGTGCGCGCAGTTTACCCGCTGTCGGGGTGTGCTTTATTTCTTCGAATCGGCTTCGTCCGTTTGGTAGGCAACCTTCCCCTCCCTTATTTCCTCCAGCGCTACGGTAGTGGATTTCACCAGGGGGGATATGTCCACAAGTCGTTCCTTCCCGTCGTTCAGCTCCAGCGCGCGCTTCGAAGCAAGTATAACAAGTTTATAAAGGCTGGGGACCTTGTCCAAAAGGTCTTCTACGGGCCTATATGCCATGTCATTGGATCTGTTCATACTAGTCCTCTTTGGATTCAATAAACGGTTTTTGATGATTTCAGAAGGGCCTGCATCTCTCGGCGATAACTATCGCCTTAAGGATGCCCAGCGCTTTTTTCAGGTTGTCGTTTACGACAACATAGTCATATCTCGGCATATATGCCAATTCCCGCCTGGCCGTCCTGATGCGCTTCTCTATCTGGTTGCCTTTATCCGTCTTTCTAGTCTTAAGGCGCTTCTTTAATTCGCTGATAGACGGGGGCGCTATGAATATAAAGACCGCCCTATGGCCGCCTGTTTTTATCTTCATCGCCCCTTTGACGTCGATAGCAAGAATGGCGTCGTGCCCCCCGTTCATTATCTTCAGCACCCTGTCTCTCGGGGTCCCGTAGTATTCGCCGAAATTGACGGCCCACTCAAGCATCTTGCCGCTTTCGATCCTCTTGCGGAATTCGGCCCCGGAAACAAACAGATAATCGGATTTGTTTTTCTCGCCACGGCGCGGGGTTCTGGTGGTAAGAGAGACCGATCTCTTGATACCATCCATTTCTCTCTCGAGAAGCCTGCAGAGCGTAGTTTTGCCGCAGCCGCTCGGCGCAGAAATTATAAAGAGTCTTCCCCTTTTTCTTTTCCCCATCTGCCCGCTTCCCGAAGCCGGCGGTTCCTATTCTATGTTCTTGCCCTGCTCCCTGATCTTTTCTATTTCGCCCTTGATTTTTATAACGTGGTTGGAGATATGGAAATCGCCGGACTTGGAGCCTATTGTGTTGGCTTCCCGCATCAGCTCCTGACCTATAAAATCGAACATCTTCCCCTTTTCGCCGCCGGAGCCGAGGAGGTTTCCGAAGTTCTTAACGTGACTTCTCAGCCTGGTCAACTCCTCGGTGACGTCGCAATTCTTGGCATATATGGCCACCTCCTGCTCAAGCCTGCCCTTGTCCATATCTATGCCGCCGGACAACTCTTTGATCCTGGAGGCAAAGTCTTTTTTGTACCGTTTTACATTGACTTCGCTTCGCCTTCTTATAAGATCGGTGTGACGGCGGATCCTGGCAAGTCTTGCGCGCAGGTCCTTGGCCAGATACCTGCCTTCTTTTCGCCTGGAATCGTCGAGTGAGTCTAGCGCTCCGTTAAGGGCTTTCTTGATATGACTCCACATCGAGTTGGCGGCAATCCCGGTTTCGGAGAACGTCAGGACGCCGGGGAGCGCCATCACCTGGTTAACGTCGAGTTCCCCGCCCAACCTCTCCTTCTTCTTCAGCCGCCTGGCCTCTTTCAACAACGATGAAACGAGATCGGCATTTACAATGACTTTCTTTGTGCGCTTCGCGCCGTCCTCGTGAAGCACCGAAACGTGGATCCTGCCGCGCTTGATTCTTCTCTGGACGTGTTCACGGATCCTGTCCTCAAAGACAAAGAGGCCGTTCGGCAGCCTGGAGTTCATATCAAAGAACTTGTTGTTGACGCTCTTCACCTCAACCTTAAAAAACCCGTGCTTGCCGGCAGTCTCACCGCATCCGTAGCCCGTCATGCTTCTGATCATTGGGCCCACGCTTTCTTCTTCAGGTTTCGCACCTCGATTTCCTTTGACGGGTAGATATCCACGATGACCTCGTCGGGCTCGAACCAAAGCTTTATCTCCCGTTCGGCCTCCGAGGCGTTGGTGGAGGCGTGTATCACGTTCTCATAAACACCTTTCGTTGTTATCCTGCCATAGGCACCTCTTATGGAAACCGGATCTGCCTCCTCCGGGTTGGTCGCGCCGCAGATCCGGCGCACCTTATCTATGGCTTTGTCCCCGTAATAAACCATTGCCATCACCTTCTTCTTGTGGTATTCACCCATTATGTACTTGATGAGGTCGTCGAAGAAGGGTTTTCCGCGAAGCGAGCTGTAGTGCTCCATTGCCAGCTCTCTGGACACCTGCACTATCTTGGCCGCAACTATATCAAGCTTGGTCTCCGAGAGCCTCGTTAAGACATTACCCGTCAGGGATTTCTTCAAGCCGTCGGGTTTTATCAAAACCAGCGTCTGCTCATTCATGTCCTACTCACCTTATGGTTAAAGTCAAATCATACCAAAAACAACGGCGTAAGTCAACGATATTTGGCTTAACTATGCGCGCAATCTGCTCTTGCGCAGCCGGGCAGGAACGCAACGTATCTATTCGGCGCTCTTTATGAGATTGTAAATCCTCTCTAGGTCCTCAACGGAATAGTAATCTATCTGGATCTTCCCCCGTTTTTTCCTGTGATGTATGTTAACTTTCGTGCCGAGTATTCTCTGCATCTGCTCTTCGAGGTACAAAACCTTATGATCCTTTACCTGCGGGATAGTTTCGCCGCGGCTGCGTGAGAGGCGTTTAGCGGTAATGGCCTCTACCTCTCTGACCGAAAGCCCCTGTTTGACTATCCTGTTGGCCAGCTTCATTATGGTATGCTCTCCCGCAAGTGATAAAAGCGCCCTGGCGTGGCCCATGTTCATCTTCCCGCCCGCAACCATCTCCTGCGCCCTCGCCGGCAGGTTCAGCAACCTAACGCTGTTTGCCACCGTGGCCCTGTCCTTTCCTACGGCCCTGGCTATCTCTTCCTGCGTAAAGCTGAATTCATCCATAAGGCGCTTGTAGGCCTTGGCTTCTTCTATCGGATTCAGCTCTTCCCTTTGTATATTCTCTATTAATGAAAGCTCAAGGGCGTCGGCGTCCTCGACGTCTCTGACCACAACGGGAATCTCCTTATGCCCAAGCGCCTTGGCCGCTCTCAATCGTCTTTCTCCCGCAATAAGCTCATAGTGATCGCCCTTACCCCTCACCAGGACAGGTTGTATTACACCTTTTTCCTTGACCGAGGAGACGAGTTCTTCAAACCGCTTTGTGTCGAACCTCGTCCTGGGCTGAAAAGGGTTCGGCCGTACTGTGTCCACGGCTATCGTCTTAACGCCCCCTTTATCTTCCTCCCTGCTATCCGGGATAAGTGCGCTCAACCCTTTGCCCAATGCCTTGTTTTGCATAATAACTCTCCTTCTCGTTGTAGGATGTCATCTTATATTCCCGGGTTCTTTATCCTCGTTTTCCCGGGCGTTCTCAGCAGAATTATCGCTAACGCCTTCTGCTTCGCCTACTGACCCATGATTTGTAACATTATTATTATCAATTGGTTGCGCCATATTCTTTTCCAAAATCTCTAACGCGAGCTCCTTATACCTAATCGCGCCTATGGACGTTTGGTCATACAACGCTATGGGCTTGCCAAAGCTGGGGGCTTCGGTGAGCTTGATGTTCCTGGGGATCACAGTCTTATAGACCTTCTCGCGGAAATAGCTCTTTGCCTCATTGATAACTTCTGTTGTAAGGTTGGTCCTGAAGTCGGCCATGGTAAGTAGCACGCCTTCTATGGAAAGCTCTTTATTTAGGTTGCGCGTTACGAGTTCTAAAGTCCTTTTGAGCTGGCTTAGCCCTTCAAGGGCATAATATTCGCATTGTATCGGGATAATTACAGAATCGCTTGCAGTTAAAGCATTTACGGTAAGAAGTCCTAAGGATGGCGGAGAATCAATAAGAACAAAATCGTATTCGTCCTTATGCTCAGCAAGGCTGTTCTTCAAGTTGTATTCTCTCCCTATTGCGCCAACAAGCTCAACTTCAGCGCCTATGAGATTTAAGTTTGAAGGTATGAGATAGAGGTTCTCTATGGTCGTCTTAGTAATAATCCCAGTAATGTCCTCTTTTTTTACTATGGAGTTATAAATAGTAAAATCGATACCGTTCTTATCTATGCCAAGACCGCTTGTAGCATTCCCCTGCGGGTCCATGTCTATAAGGAGCGTCTTCTTGTTTTCCAACGCAAAAAAGGCAGAGAGGTTAACGGCTGTTGTCGTTTTCCCTACTCCGCCCTTCTGATTGCATATCGTTATTATCTTGCCCATATTGTCCAATAAGAGATGATGTTTCACGTGGAACATTATCTATCCGGATGTTCCACGTGAAACATCATCGCAGCATCATCAAGATGATAAAGAGCCTTTTCTCTTGTACTGACCGGGGGCCTGGTTTATCTCGCTTGATTTCAGCGTTACTTTTACCTTCGCCTTTTTATTGCCGTGCATACCAAAAAGCCCCTTATGCTCTTCAGAAAGTATCTTTATGCTGACCTTGTCCTTCTCAACGCGAAGCCTTCTCAAGGCGGTATTTATGGCTTCCTTTGTGGTCTTGCCTTCTACTTCTATACTCTTAATGGGCATGTTAACTCTTCACCTCTTTCTCTTTCATGCAGTATGAGCTGCGTGGCCGAGGCTTCCCTAATACTATTAACGTTGCATTATAGCACGCTGCTCGAACATTGTCAACAATGTATTAGTTAGCCAATACAGAACAAGCCCCGACGGGAAATTGTACATAATAAAGAGAAACACGACGGGCATGATGAACATGATCTGCTGTTGCTGGCGCGCTTGTTCGCTTTGCGCCTTGTTCCGCTGCGCCATTACTCTCTGCTGAAGCAGGGTGCAGATAGCCATCAATATCGGGAGGATATTTAAGGAATTGCCGATAAGAGGGGCCGTAAAAGGCAAAGGCACTGCATCGGGCATCGATAGATCTTTAATCCATAGAAATCTGGCGCCTCTTAATTCGAGCGACCTCATCAATGCCTGCCATAGCGCAATAAAAACTGGTATTTGGAGAAGTAACGGAAAGCATCCTCCCAACGGATTTACATTAAAGCGCTTATAGAGGTCCATCATTTCCTTGTTAAGCTTTTGCGGGTTGTCTTTATGCGTATTCCTGAGTTCCTCTATGTGGGGCTGGAGGTCCTGCATCTTCTTCATGGAACTGTAGCTTTTTCTGGACAGGGGAAATAATAGAAGGTTAACCAGAATGGCTAAAAGCACTATAGATATACCATAATTCCTGGTTATCTTATGGAAGAATTTCAGGCCTGCCAGGAGAGCATTGCTTATCCCGCCAAGAAAACCTCTGTTGAGGGCCCCTGATAGATTGTAGTTCTTTAATACATCTTCTTTATTTGGACCAAGATACAGCAGATATGTATGTTGCACTTTCTCGCCGGGGCCTATAGTAAAACGGGATGTCCTGATCTTTGCCAGAGGCTCGTCGTTTTCTGTCCTCAGGAGTCTCGCGCCGGTAGTCTTCGCCCCCGGCTTGCATAGTAAGGAGAAATATTTATTTTGGAGGCCAATATATTCTATGTCGCCCTCTCTATATACGCCTTCCCCCTTTTTGCCGTTTTCTCTCCTTATGTCCTCGCCTGCCTTGGCGACAATATTGATATATCGTCTATCGAGTTTATTGTCCGCCTTAATGTTTGACGAGGCTACTATTTCGTAATAAGTGTCTATCGTTCTCTCTGACTCGTTCTCAAGGCCTAACTCCATGGTAACGTGATAAGCGTCGTCTGAGAAGATGTATTTCTTGGTCACCGAAATGGCGTTTCCCGCAATGCCTTTCAGCAATAATGGCTCTTCTCTGGTGACAACGTCATACGGAATAGGTTGTATTTCGTCTCCGCCTATACGCGTTATGAGAAAGATGCCTTCCCCCCCTCTTTCTGCTTCCATTAAGGCGTAGGGCTCTCCTGTCTTTGGATCAGGGTACCCGTTTAAAAATACACTTTTTATATAACCACCTATATTGCTTACAGTTGCAATATACTTATCTCCCCAAAAAACTATCTCTTCAGCTTCGACGCCCTTTTTCACAAAGGCTTCTAAGTCCCCTTCGTCTCCGGGGTCCCCAGCGGCGCCTAAAGGCTGTGGCCTCTCCGGAGGGATCATTGTTGTAATCGCTTCCTTCTTTTCCGCGTTGCGGACCACATCAGCTGCCTCATGATTATAATTGACGGCTATAAAATATTGGTAGCCCATCAGTATCAAGGCCGACAGCACCACCGCAACTAACGCTTTTTTATCCATAGCTCAATCCTATATTAAATGTTATTTGAAAGATGAAGGCTCTTCAAGCCGGGTCATATCCCCCTCTTGAGAAGGGGTTGCACCTTATAAGCCTCCAGGCACTTTTTGATATGCCTTTAAGAGCGCCGTATTTTATGATGGCATCCTTTGCATATTCCGAACAAGTGGGATAGAACTTACATGTTGGCAACTTCAACGGAGACAAGTACTTACGATAAATATCCAATAAAAGCACGCAGAGTTTTTTAGTCATAGCAAACCCGCCTTTGACAGGATGTGCTTAACTTCTTTATCGATGCAAGAAAAATCAGGCCGCGTCTTGGGACAGTGGCGCAACGTCAGGACTATATCATAGGGACCATCTTTTATCTCTCCCCTAACGCTTCTGAAGGATTCCTTTATAAGCCGCCGTATCCTCGTTCTTAGCCATGCCTTTTTCACTCTTCGCGCGCTTACGGAGAGACCGAGCCTGTGTTGCGGAAGGCCTGATTTAAAAACCCCCATCACGAACATCCTGCTTCGGCAGGTTTTTCCTTCCCCGAGCACCCTTCTATATTCCGCCGACGTCCTTATCCTCTCGCGGGCCCCGAGCGTGCGGCGTTCTCTCATGCGCTCAGTCTCTTTCGTCCCTTTTTGCGTCTTCGGCTGACGACGCCCTTGCCCGCTCTCGTCGACATTCTCTTTCTGAAGCCGTGCATCCTTTTTCTTTTAAGCTTCGACTTCGTCCTTAGTCGCTTCTTCACTTCGCCCTTCCTTTTTGATAAGAGATCTCCTCGCCCGTCGGGTAAGCATCTTCTCGCTTCCCCTTTCCGTCCCTAAAAATCCGATGGAGACCGCGGTGTTTGGACATTATATCATATTGTCTCTTTTAGTCAAGCCAAATTCGCCCCCGCCTCCCCCGACGGAGTGGCACCCTTTAGATTCCGGAAGTCCTGACCGGGCCGCGTCTCTGCAGAGCTGTTCGGGGGCAGCTCTCATTAGCTTCAAAAGACATCTCGTGATATTGGCTCTTTTTTTCTTGAAATGGCCGATTTGCTTTGATATAATAGCGTCCGGCCTTCAAAGAACGGCGCCTATTCGTTATTCCGATTATTCCGACCCTTGACGGTAAAATCGTAAAAGGCTGCTTATAACGGAAATATCGTTTGCGCCGTTTAAAAAGATGTGGATAAGCTGTGAATAATGTGAATAACTTCTTGCGGAGATTTTCGGTTTATCCTTACGCGGTAAGAAGTAAGCGCCATTGCCTCCTGTGGATAACGACTGTGAGGCGCGTTGGAGACGGCCCACGTTTTCTTGTACTTACAAGGAGTCGTTGCAATTAGGGTAAGGCGCCGTAGGATGTGGAGGGAAATAACTTACTTTTTCTTCTATTTAATATTAGGGTGAGGCATGGTCGACCAGAAAGAATTGTGGCAAAAAGCTCTTGGGATCTTAAAAGATAGCGCAAGCCAGCAGACATACCAGACGTGGTTCGCGCCGATTGGAATCGTCGAAGCGAATGAGAGGGCCGTTGTCCTAAGCGCCCCTAATAAATTCTTCAAAAGCTGGATAAAGGAACGCTATGCCGGTGCGATCGGGGAGGCCATACAAAAAGCGGGCGGCAAGCAGTATGCCGTTGAATTCGTCATATCTGCGGAGGGCGCTGTCTTGCCCGAGGCACCGGCGACCGATGAGTCTGGTGAAAAAACGGATGAAGCCGCGGATGGGGAGGGGAAGAAACATATCTTTCCTTTCTTTTTTAAGAAGCACGCCCAGCCCCTGCCGTCTGATGAATCCAGGTTGAACCCAAAATATACTTTCGAGAGTTTCGTTGTGGGGTCAAGCAACCGTTTCGCCCATGCCGCGGCCCTCGCCATAAGCGAGTCCCCGGCTAAAACTTATAACCCCTTGTTTGTATACGGCAAGGTGGGCATGGGGAAGACGCATCTAATGCAGGCCATAGGCCACTCCATACTTTCTTCCAAGCCTAATATGAAATTCATATACATATCCAGCGAGAAATTCACAAACCAGCTTATAAACGCCATTCAGACCCGCACAACGCTTAAGTTCAGGCAGATGTACAGGAACGTCGATCTTCTCTTGATAGACGATATACATTTTATAGCCGGGAAAGAATCGACCCAGGAGGAATTCTTCCATACCTTTAACGCTCTTTACGACGCCCATAAGCAGATCGTTGTTTCAAGCGACAGACCGCCTAAGGAGATTTCGTCTCTGGAAGAGAGGCTTGTCTCGAGATTCGAGTGGGGCCTCGTTACGGACATACAGCCGCCGGATATAGAGACGCGCATTGCAATATTACGCAATAAGGCCCAGAGGGAAGGGGTGATTATTGCCAATGAGGTCACCGATTTTATAGCAGAAAAGATTCGCTCAAACATAAGAGAGCTGGAGGGAGCGCTCATACGGGTGGCCGCTTATGCGAAGCTGGTAGGCCAGGAGATAACGCTGGCTCTCGTAAAGGAGGTCCTTAGGGACGTAATAGAAGAGAGGAGAAAGAAGGTCACCGTGGAGATCATCCAGGAGAAGGTAGCGAGGTGTTTTGACATCCGGGTGGCTGATATGAGGAATAAAAAGAGGACCAGGGCCATTGCGTATCCGCGGCAGGTTGCTATGTATTTGACAAGGCGGCTAACCGATTACTCCCTTCCGCAGATAGGGGAATGTTTTGGTGGTCGCGACCATAGCACGGTTATACATGCCTACGAAAAGATAGAAAGGTCTATAGGTTCTGACGAAAAGACGCGAAGGGTTGTAGATAGGCTCATAGAAAACATTACAGGTTGAGTACATTATTCTGTTCTTTATATGTGGATAAGTTGTTGATATCTTTTGTGGTTCATTAATTATGATTCTAAGTGTTGATAAAATCATATCTTACCAACCTATTATGCACATCTTATTATGTACTTAACATCTTGATGATAAATATGTTACAAACTTATCAACATATCCACAGCTCTTACTAATACTATTACTTCTTTTAATAACTAGTATAAAAATAGTATCTTATCTCGCATGAAGGAGGTAGTATAATGAAGTTGCAAAGCTCCAAAGAAGACATATTAAAGGGTATATCCATTGTGCAAAACGCTATCTCTACTAAAACTACACTACCTATATTATCAAACTTACTCCTCGAAACTATAGATAATAAACTCAAGATAACAGGAACGGATCTGGATATAGGTATTATAACCTATGTCAATGTGAAGATAATGGATGAAGGGTCGATTACCCTCCCTGCAAAAAAATTTATGGATATCATAAAAGAACTGCCGGAATCCCCGGTGACGATATCCGTCAGAAAAAACAATATGGTAAATATCACCTGCGAAAAGACTCAATTCAAGGTGATGGGCATACCAAGAGATGATTTCCCAAGCCTGCCGCAGCTGAAAGACGAAAAGAGGATAGAGGTTAAACAGGGGGTCCTCAGGGACATGCTTGCCATGACATCATTCGCAATGAGCAGAGACGAAACGCGTTACGTGTTAAACGGCGTGTATATGCTTTTCAAAAAGGACCGGGTAAGACTGGTGGCAACCGACGGAAGGAGATTGGCGCTTATCGAGAGGCCGATAAAATTCGAAAAGGGCATGGATAGAAACATCATTATACCCCTGAAGACCGTTCAGGAACTGCATAGAACGCTTAAGGATGACGGAAACCTGGTAATTTCGATAGGGGGCAACCAGGCGATGTTCGATTTAGGCGAATCGATTATCATTTCCAGGCTCATAGAGGGTGAATTTCCGAATTACGAGCAGGTCATACCCAAAGAGGTAAAGGAGAAGGTGGTTGTCGACAGGGAGAAACTTTTACTTGCTACTAAAAGGGCGAGCATCTTAACCAGCCATGAATCGCAGGGGATCAAGATGGATATAGATAAAGGAAGAATGGTGATATCCAAACAATCGCCCGACATCGGCGAAGCCAGAGAGGAGCTGGACGTGGAATATAAAGGAAGCCCCTTCTCCATCGGCTTCAACCCCAATTACATAATCGATGCGCTGAAGAACATAAACCAGAGTTCTCTGGGGTTCGAACTTGAGAACCCCGAAAAGCCGGGCGTAATACGGATTGGAGATAATTATGTATATGTAGTACTCCCCATGCAGCTGGCTTAAAGACGACCGTCGCGGAGTGTATTAAAGTGGCACGGAAACGGAACAGGAAGCCGGAGAAGTTAGAGGATATCATCAAGACCTTTATCGGGAAGCTGGACGCAAGCCCCCGATCTACAAGCGAAGAGATGGCAGGGGTGTGGAAGAGGGCGTGCGGAGGAACCCTGGCCGCACACTCCAAGCCTTCATCGCTTCGGAAAAAGAAATTAGCGGTAAATGTAGAGAATCCCGGCTGGCTTTATGAATTTTCCCTGAAAAAAGGCGAGATATTAAAAAGGCTGAAGGAGGAACTGGGCCCTGATAAAGTAGACCAAATACAATTCAGGATAGGAGAGATTTAGATGGGCGGAGGAAAAACGGCGGGTAGGCAGAAAGCCAAAAAAGGCGGAAAGAAAACCGCCCCCAAAGAACAGCGAAAGAATATAAAAAAGAAAGAGCGGACAATGCCCCAAACCATAAAAGAAAAGATGGCCGGTAAGCACGATGTAAAAGGATATGACGCTAAGAACATACAGGTGCTGGAAGGCGTAGAGGCGGTAAGGAAGAGACCCGCGATGTATATAGGGGACACCGGCGTAACGGGGCTCCATCACCTCGTTTATGAGGTTGTCGATAATTCCATAGACGAAGCGATGACGGGACACTGCGATACCATCAAGGTGACGGTTCATGCGGATAACAGCGTAAGCGTGGAGGATAACGGCAGGGGCATACCCGTGGACACCCATAAGACGCAGAAGAAACCCGCCGTTGAAGTAGTAATGACCACTCTTCACTCAGGCGGAAAATTCGACCACAGGGTCTATAAGGTATCGGGCGGATTACACGGGGTGGGCGTCAGCGTTGTAAACGCCCTTTCGGAATGGCTTGAGGTAGAGGTGCGCAGAGGCGGCAAGACCTACCACCAGGAATACGAAAAGGGAAAGACCGCCTCTAAGCTGACTGTCATAGGCAAAAGCACCCAAACCGGCACCAAGGTAACCTTTAAGCCCGACGGAGATATTTTCCAAAAGACAGAATTCAGCCTGGAGGTCTTAACTAACAGGATGCGAGAGCTGGCCTTTCTTAATAAAGGCCTCGGGATAACCATAAAGGACGAGAGGTCGGACAAAGAAACCGAGTTCAAGTTTAAAGGGGGAATCATATCTTTCGTGGAGCATCTGAATAAAAACAAGAACCCGCTCCATAAAAAGATAGTCTATTTCCAGAAGAAACGCGACGAGGTAGAAGTGGAAATAGCGCTGCAGTACAACGACAGCTACGCCGAGAGCATCTTCACCTTTGTTAATAACATCAATACCATAGAAGGCGGCACGCATCTTGTGGGCTTTAAGTCGGCGCTCACAAGGACCCTTAACCAGTATTGTAAAAGCAGAAACCTCTTAAAGAACACATCCTCCTCGCTGTCAGGCGACGACGTGCGAGAGGGCATAACATGTGTCATAAGCGTGAAAGTACCGAACCCGCAATTCGAGGGGCAGACGAAGACCAAGTTGGGCAACTCCGAAGTAGAAGGCATTCTGGAGACCATAACCAACGAGAGCCTCTCGACCTTTTTGGAAGAGAACCCCTCCGTCGGGAATAAGATCGTGGAAAAGGCCGTCCTGGCGGCGAGGGCCAGAGACGCCGCAAGAAAGGCCAGGGAACTCACCAGAAGAAAGGGCGCCCTGGACTCGGGTTCGCTACCCGGCAAACTGGCAGACTGCTCCGAGCGCGACCCGTCTCTGAGCGAATTATACATAGTTGAGGGGGACTCAGCAGGCGGTTCCGCAAGGCAGGGCAGGGATAGGCGATTCCAGGCCATACTCCCCATCAAAGGCAAGATACTCAATGTGGAGAAAGCGCGGCTTGATAAGATCCTCTCGAATGAAGAGATAAGGACCATAATAAGCGCCATAGGCACCAGCGTCGGGGAAGAATTCAATATTGAGAACCTGAGGTACCAGAAGATAATCCTTATGTGCGATGCCGATGTGGACGGTTCCCATATTAGGACGCTGCTTTTGACGTTTTTCTACAGGCAGATGACAAAACTTCTCGAAAAAGGACACATCTTCATTGCCCAGCCCCCGCTCTACAAAATTAAACGAGGAAAAAGAGAGGAATATATAGATACAGAGGAGGAGCTGAACGAGCTGCTTCTGGAGCTGGGGACAGAGGGGATGACCTTAATCCGTATTGCCGACAAGAAGAAGCTTGAAGGAAAGCACCTGACTACGCTTGTAAGGTCCTTGATCGAATTCGAAAAGTACGAACACGCTATTCAAAAAAAGGGAGTGAATTTTAAAAATTTTCTCATGGCAAGAAACAAGAAAAACCAAAAATTGCCGATTTTTAAGTGTAAAGTGGAGGGTGTCGACACCTTTGTGTATGACGATAAAGAACTTGCTTCAATGGTGGCGAAGCTCGAGAAGAAGATAAGGGGGGGAAGAGGGGCAAAGGGGAAAGGCCAGGATGAGGACGAAGAAGACATAACCAAGCTCATAGGTCTTGTGGAGATGTACGAAGCCAGGGAAATTGAAAAATTAGCCGAACAAATAGACAACCTTAAGCTGGACATCAATACCTATGTAAAACCAAAAACCAAGGACAAAAAAAGCGGCGGCAAGAAAAAGTCCAAAGAGGAGGCGAAGCCGGTCTATAAAATAGAATCGAACGGCAGCACTGCAACTCTCTTTACTTTAAAGGAGGTGCTGAAGGCCGTAAGGGAGAGCGGGCGCAAGGGGATGTCCATCCAGAGATATAAAGGCCTTGGAGAGATGAACCCGCAGCAGTTATGGGAGACCACCATGGACCCCGATACCCGCACCATGCTAAAGGTGGCCCTGGAGGACGCGGTGCAGGCCGACGAAATGTTCACCGTGCTTATGGGCGATAAGGTTGAACCGCGCAGGGAGTTCATACATAAACACGCGCCGGAGGTGAGAAACCTGGATATATAAAAGATGGGTTTTCGGTTGATGGTTTATGGTTGACGAAAAAAATGGATTTTGTTTTTCCGGTAACCGGCAACCGTAAAACGATAACCGGGGGTATTAACTAGAGATAGGAATAAAAATATGTACACAAGAAACGAGAAGGTAATACCGATATACATAGAAGATGAAATGAAGGACTCATATATAAGTTACGCCATGAGCGTAATTGTAGGCAGGGCCCTGCCCGACGTCCGCGATGGCCTTAAGCCCGTTCACAGGCGCATACTCTATGCGATGAACGAGCTCAATCTGGTCCATAACAAACCGTATAAGAAGAGCGCCAGGATAATAGGCGAGGTCCTCGGTAAATACCATCCTCACGGCGACATGGCTGTATATGACGCGCTGGCCAGGATGGTGCAGGACTTTTCTTTGAGATATCCGCTGATCGACGGCCAGGGCAACTTCGGGAGCATAGACGGGGATGCCGTGGCGGCCATGAGATATACCGAGGCGCGCATGGCATCCATCGCCGACTGGATGCTCTCCGACATAGAGAAAGAGACAGTGCGCTTTATGCCGAATTTCGACGATTCCCTCAAGGAACCTGTTGTCCTGCCCGCCACCCTTCCAAACCTTTTAATCAACGGCTCAAGCGGCATAGCAGTGGGCATGGCCACCAATATACCGCCGCATAACTTAAGCGAAGTTGTAGACGGCACCATCGCAGTTATAGACGATCCCGAAATAGACACGGCCGGAATAATGAAACATGTCAAAGGCCCCGATTTCCCCACGGGAGGCATTATATGCGGTAAGGAAGGGATAGTAAGCGCTTACAAGACAGGCCGGGGCAGGGTGATAGTCCACGCCAAGGCCTCCACGGAAGAGCTTAAGGGAGGGAAGAGCCAGATAGTCATTAGCGAGATACCCTACCAGGTCAACAAGACCAACCTGATCGAATCTATCGCAAGGCTGGTTCAGCTGAAACAGGTAGAGGGGATAAGCGATATAAGGGACGAGTCGGATAAAGACGGCATGCGCATAGTGGTAGAGCTGAGAAGAGACCAGGACCCGCAGATTATACTGAACCAGCTTTACAAGCACACGCAGATGCAGACCACATTCGGGATTATAATGCTGGCCATCGTAAACGGCAGGCCGGAGGTCTTAAGCTTGAAGTCCGTTATAATGCGTTATATAGACCACCGCAAAGAGGTGGTCATCAATAGAACGAAATTCGACCTGGCAAAGGCCGAGGACAGAGCGCATATTCTCGAAGGGCTGAAGATAGCGCTGAAGAACCTCGACAAGATCATAAGCATCATAAAGAAGTCGAAAGACCCGCAGGCCGCCAAAAAGACGCTTATGACGAGATTCGACCTTTCGGACAGGCAGGCGCAGGCCATACTGGAGATGCAGCTACAGAGGCTGACGGGGCTGGAGCGGGATAAGATAGAAAGGGAATACCTGGAACTCCTGAAGAAGATAGCCTATCTCAAGGGGGTGCTCGAAAGCGAGAAGAAGGTCCTTGGCATCATCAAGGACGAGCTTACGGAGATAAAAAAGAAATACGGCGACGAGAGAAGAACGAATCTTTTGGGGAAGTATCAGGAACTGGAGGTGGAGGACCTGATCGCGGAAGAGGATATGGTGATAACCATAAGCCACTCCGGATACATAAAGAGATTCCCCGTCTCTTCCTACAAAAAACAGAAAAGAGGCGGCAGGGGAGTGACAGGGGCGGGCACTAAAGAGGAGGACTTCATACAGGATCTCTTCGTGGCCTCTACGCACGCCTATATGCTCTTCTTCACGAGCCAGGGGAAGGCCCATATGATGAAGGTCTACGACATCCCGCAGGCCGGAAGGATATCCAAGGGCAAATCCATAATAAATCTGCTTCGCCTGTCGCAGGGCGAAGAGATAACCTCAAGCCTGGCCGTCAAGGAGTTCGCCGAGGGGCTCAACCTCGTGATGGTGACAAAGCTGGGCAAGATCAAGAAGACGGCACTTTCGGATTTTGCAAACATAAGACGAGGCGGCATCAATGCCATAAATCTGGCCAAAGGAGACAGCCTTATAGGCGCGCTTTTGACATCGAAAGACGACGAAGTGTTTATAGCCACCGCCGAAGGCAAGGCAATCCGTTTTCCGGAGAAGACCATCAGGACCATGGGGAGGAACGCCGGGGGCGTAAGAGGGATAAATTTAAGCAAGAAAGACCTCGTGGTGGGCAGTGCCGCGTTCCGGGACAAGAAGACGACGCTTCTGACGGTAACCAAAAACGGTTTCGGCAAGCGCACTGAAGTGGGAGAATACAGGATGCAGGCCCGGGGCGGCAAGGGAGTGATCAACATAAAGGTTACATCCAAAAACGGTCCGGCGGTGGGATTGAGGATGGTGGCGGACAGGGATGACATTATGCTTATCACCCAGAAGGGCATGGTAGTAAGGTGTCCCGTGAAAGACATACGGACCACCGGCAGGGCCGCTCAGGGAGTACGGCTGATAAAGATGGGCCCGCAGGACAAGGTGGCCGCCCTTGCCGGCGTTGTGAAGGAAGAGGACTAAAGAGACTTGAGGCGTTTTGGCAACATAATGTAACATATAGTGCGAGCTTTCAGCACGTCATTGCGAACCCCGGAGGGTGAAGCAATCTCAATAGTGCCTTATGAAAACGCACAATTATCTTAACATTACTTTTGGCAAAAGGGGCTTTACAAAAAGCGCCTTTGTTGTATAATATCCTAACGTTTCGCGATTTCTTATAGGGCCTGAGCCCAAAGAATGTAAATATTGAGCGTCCCCATCGTCTAGCCTGGTCTAGGACACGAGCTTTTCAAGCTTGCGACTGGGGTTCAAATCCCCATGGGGACGCCATCTTTTTACAAGACCGCGACCCGTGCGGGATTTGAATAGAGCGAGCGCGCGACGAGTAGGAGCGAGAAACGCCTGCTTCGAAGAAGTTCTTGGACTAGTGAAGCGAGCGAGTGGCCGACCCGAACACCCTGGCGAGCGCAGTGAGCCGGGTGAGGGCGCCCTAAAAACAGCGTTTAGCGTCTAGCGACTAGCGTCTAGAAAAGACCGGTTATCGGTGTACGGTTATTGGTGGACGGGGAAAATCCCTTGCTGCCGTCAACCATAAACCATCAACCGAAAACCTAATAAAGTCCATAGACTATAGACTGGTAAGAGCACAAGTTACAAGAGCACAGGAGCACAAGAAAACGAGCGTCTAGCGACTAGCGTCTAGAAAAGACCGGTTATCGGTGTACGGTTATTGGTGGACGGGGAAAATCCCTTGCTGCCGTCAACCATAAACCATCAACCGAAAACCTAATAAAGTCCATAGACTATAATACAGGAGCCATTATGTGCGGCATAATAGGATATACTGGCGGGAGAAACGCCTCAGAGGTTATACTTGAAGGCCTGACGCGGCTTGAGTACAGAGGTTATGACTCCGCCGGCATAGCCGTCCTCGCCCCGGAAGAGATAACGATACGCAGGCGGCCGGGCAAGCTTAACAGGCTCAAATCGGACCTCAAGAAAACGCCTCTTAACGGCAATATAGGAATAGGCCACACGCGGTGGGCCACTCACGGCATACCGAACGAGCAGAACGCGCACCCTCATACCGACTGCAGAAAGACGCTTGCCTTGGTGCACAACGGCATCATCGAGAATTATCAGCCCCTGAAGGATCAGCTCAAGCGGGAAGGCCATACTTTCAGGTCACAAACCGATACCGAGGTCATAGCCCACCTTATAGAGAAGTTTTATAGCGGAGACATCGAAGATGCGGTCAGAAATGCGGTGAAGCAGCTTAAGGGCGCCTATGCCATAGCAGTGGTCCATAAGGACAGTCCCCGCAAGATAGTGGCCGTGAGGTGCGAGAGCCCGCTTGTCATAGGCGTGGGCAAGGGGGAAAATTTTGTTGCAAGCGATATACCGGCCGTTCTAAAGTATACGAAGAGAGCCATCTTTGTAGAGAATAACGAAATAGTCTCCATAAGCGCCGAAGCCATAAGAATAACCGACTATGCGGGTAAGGAGATAGACCGCAAACCTACGGATGTGGACTGGGATATCACCCAGGCCGAGAAAGCGGGTTTCGACCATTTCATGCTGAAGGAGATATACGAACAGCCCAAGCTGGTAAGGGACATTCTGGGCAACAGGGTGAAGGGGAGCAGGATATCATTCGATGAGCTTACATTAAAAGATTCTCTTTTCAGGAGGATCTCAAAGATAGCCATAGTGGCCTGCGGCACGGCCTACCATGCGGGATTGAGCGGCAAGTACATGATAGAGTGGCTGGCGCACATACCCACCCTTGTTGACACATCCAGCGAATTCCGCTACAGAAACCCCATTGTGGACAAAAAGACCCTTGTCATAGTCATATCGCAGTCCGGGGAGACGGCAGACACGCTGGCGGCCTTAAGGGAGGCGCGGAAAAAGGGGGCGAAGGTCCTCGGCGTCGTAAACGTCCTTGGGAGTTCTATAGCCCGGGAGGCCGACGGCATTATCTACACCCACGCAGGGCCGGAGATAGCGGTAGCCTCCACCAAGGCCTACACCGCCCAGCTGGCCGCGCTCTACCTTTTAAGCCTGCGCCTTGCCCTTGTGCGTGGCAGCAGAAGACCCTACAAGATAAAGGAGTATTTGAGGGAATTCAGAAAGGTGCCGCGTGCAATGGACGAGATCCTTGCCAGATACGGAGACTCGAAAAGATCCGAACTTATCTACAAGGTCCATGAGTTCAACAGGGAGTACCACAAGCGGCTTCGGGAATATCACAAAAAGGACCTTGAGGGGAGGAAGAGAGCACCCAACTGCTGCTTCCTCTTTTTGGGCAGGAACGTTAATTATCCAAGCGCCCTGGAAGGCGCGCTTAAACTTAAGGAGATATCATACATCAGCGCCGAAGGATATCCTGCCGGCGAGATGAAACACGGCCCCATAGCCTTGATAGACGAAAACCCGTGGACTATATGTATAGCCCCGGATTCGGCGCTCCACGAAAAGATGATATCCAACATCATGGAGATAAGGGCCCGTCGGGGCATAATAGTTGCCATTGCCACCAAGGGCGACCAGGAAATAAGGAAGGCCGGCGCAGAGTTCGTTATGGAGATTCCCGGGATAGAACAGACGCTGACTCCGTTTTTGGTGGCCCTGCCTCTTCAGCTTTTGGCCTATTTTGTGGCGAGGGAATTCGGCGAGGACATAGACCAGCCCAGGAATCTTGCCAAATCGGTTACGGTAGAATAGGCTACAACGCCCCGAGACCATATGTCAGGTGTCTTATATATCGTCAGCACGCCGATAGGCAACCTTAAGGATATCACCCTTCGCGCGATCGAAGTGCTGAAAGAGGTCGCGTTGATAGCGGCGGAGGATACCCGCCACACGAGGATATTGACCGGTCACTACGGTATAACCACTCCCCTCACGAGCTATTTTCAGTATAACAAGGTCAGGAAGGCGGATACGCTCATACGGGTCCTTAAGGAGGGTAAGGACATCGCGCTTGTATCTGACGCCGGGACGCCGGGGATATCGGACCCGGGGTGCGTCATCATCAGAAAGGCCCTGGAGGAAGATATAGAGGTAGTCCCTATCCCGGGCCCATCGGCGTTTTTGGCCGCGTTGAGCGCCTCGGGCATGCGCACAGACAGGTTTGTATTCGAAGGGTTCCTGTCGAACAAGGAATCCAAACGCAGAAGGCGCCTAAAGGAGCTTAAGACAGAAGGGCGGACGGTCATAGTATATGAATCGCCTCACAGAATCCTTAAGACATTGAAGGACATAGAGGATGTGCTGGGAGATATACATATTGTCGTGGCAAGGGAGCTCACAAAGAAATTCGAGGAGATCAAAAGGGTGAAGACAAGCGAGGCCATAGAGCATTTTACTAAAAAAGGCCCCCGGGGGGAGTTCATAATTCTATTTTGAAAAAAGGTACCGCCTGTTTTCGCGCTTTAATCAATCTGCAAGGACATGCGGAGTATCTTCGGTGAAATATCCCTGGCCGTCGTTTATGAAGAAGTCCACACACGGCTCGCCGGTTGAATCTATCTTCTCGCCTAAAAGATCTACGTCGCCGTCTTCGTCAAAATCCACAAAGAGAAAGTGCTCGCCGCTCAACCCGCCAAGCCCCCTCCAGTCGGTTTCATCGGCAAAGACGCCCATTCCGTTATTCACCAATAACCTGTTTTCTGATCCGGCCGCGGAGAGGGTATAGGCATCCGCATCATCGTCAGAATCTATATCCGCAAAGAGAGTCTTAATGCCGGAAACATCCTTTACATCAGAGGCGTCGGTAAGGTCCGTAAATGTGCCGTCGGCATTATTGAGATACATCTTATTGCTTTCGTCCTTCAAGGTAGAGCCTCTTTCCCGGCCGCTTACATAGATGTCCGGACTGCCGTCGTTATTTAGATCGATAATGTACACCTCGCTTATAATGAACGAAGAGATGAGTGATATACCGCTGATGCTTGTGATATCCCTGAATTTGCCGTTACCTTTGTTCAGATATACGGCTAGGGAGTCGCTTTCCCAAACACATATATCTTCTTTACCGTCTTGATCTATGTCAAGCGTTAAGATGTTGCCGCTGGCGAACGTTCTCTGGAGCGAGATAGGCACAACGCTGCTCATATCTTCCGGTTCGCCGGAACCATAAAGGGTGAATTCCTCATCCGGCGCTCCAAGGCACGGGGCCTCCACGCCAGACATTCCAAAGCCAGGCGCTTCCGGAGCAATCGACCCCCCGCCTGTCGCCGCTATGCCAGCTGACGCAATATCAGGATCCTCGGCACCCGGCTCCGCGGTCACACCTCCATCCGGATCCATTGCATATATATTTCTCATAAAGAGGACCTCGAGCAAATGATGCCTCGTCACTTTTAGGGTGTAACTATTAGTTGCGCCGACAGACACATCATCCAGAACAACACGGGCCACCTTGTATCCTTCGGCCGGATAAAAGGTAAAGGATATCTCCTCTCCGTAATAAGCTATGATCGGCGCTTCCCACGCATCGGGCGCTATAGAGCCGACGTAAAGTGAGCTCTTTGGATGCGTGCGTACCGTATATGCTTGAGAATAATACATAAAGAGATTGCAAGGCCCGACGACAGGGGCAAATTTATGAGTCAAGACCTTGCCTAAATTCACCGTTTCGCCGTTTTGCGTCGCCAGAACATAAGCAAGCTTCACCCCATCTTTGAGTTGGGGGATATCGTATTCCGGCCGGGACTCATAAGTCACTTGACCTGTTTGAGGCGCATATAAGAAGTTTTCTCTTTGAGATTGAAATGTTATTACAGGATTTGGTAAGTACTTTTCTTCAATAGTCCGGTCTTGTTTAACATTCGTAAATGTATATTGCTTTATACGGCCTTTAGAGCCGCAGTCGCGTGGAATAATTTTTGCTCCGCTTGCAACCCCCACAACGACGTCCTGCAGATAATAGCTGTTCCTTTCCAGGCTGATGCCAAAGGTTTTGTCCCCATAGTATTTTACCATATGTTCTCTTGTGATGATGAGCTCTCCGACTTCTGTTATAGTCTCGGTTATAATGGGATTTGGCAGTATCCTCACATTGATATAGTAATCGCTTCTGGCCAGGCTGGATCTATCGATATGACATATAGCCTCACCGGGGTAAGCAAGGCGCATCCTCCTGCCGTTTATCGTAAGGGGGGCAATATAATGTGTCTCACCCTGCGTTTGACCAAAACTGCAGTGATAGTCGTCTATGTCATATCTTTTCTGGATTTCCGAAACATCGACGCTTGATTCCCCGTTCCGATCGCACCTTACCTGCGTAACGGTAACGTAGGGGTCGTTTTTATAAGCCACAACCACATCGCTATCTTCCTCCACGATAAAAGAAAAATATGTTGAGTCCGGATAGTTTGTGTCACTGGTCGTGAAGACCTTATCCTGATAACTTACCTCATAAATATAATAATTGATGTTGGCTTTGACCTCTTCACCGTTATCAATGTAAGTTACCTCTCTGGTCATTCTGCCGGGAGCAGAGAAGCCGTACTCTGATTTATATACGACGCCGAACAAACCCACTTCCTCAGAACTTTCGCCGCTTTTTTTACAACTGATCTTTCTCACGTGGTGAACCTTCGGATCATCATAGTAAAACGCGACCAGATATCGTGAGGCGGTAACGGGGCCGAGCATAACGGTGGTTTCATCCGGATAATCAGAGCCATAATCTTCTATGACGTTACCTCTGTCATCAACCTCAACAACCCGGTCCAAATAATGGCCAAGGTCGGCGTCCGACTGTATAGCATAGGCGCCTCTTCTTGGTCTGTCTTCGATCCTCGCGGGGAAGGTGACAGTGTAAGGAGACCCTTTATTCACTTCTACGGAGAAGAGGCGATCTTTGCTTCCCTCAATACGGTACGCATAACCTATATATACGCTTTCGGGCTGAGCGCTTGGAGAAACCAGCTCAAAAGTGATGAAGACCTCCGCGGCTCCCTTCCAGCGGATAGTAATGGTATCTTCTACCTGCTCAACGATCTCCGCATTCACCACTTTAAAGTCAGCCACTCTATAATCCACGGCAGAATACTGACCTCTCCTGGCAGGCGTTGCTACTATTCTTTCAGTTGATTCTCCGAACCGGTCAACAGGATAAGATCGGCTCCCGTAAAGATTGGCGGTTCCGCCTTCCCCGACATAGACGTCGAGCCTGTTATAAGCACCAGCATATCCGTAAGCTGCACTTAAAAGAAGAAGAAAGAACAAACAGATACATGCAGGATATATGATTTTTTTCATTTCGCCCTCCTTGATGAACGCGATATTAAGCATGTTGCTACAGGATGTTAATAAAACATTTCTTATCTCTTTTGCAAAAGAGTTTAATAAGCATAGACAAAAAAAACCTTTTTTCTCTATCAATTAAATATATCACATATAACACGACAAGTCAATAAACACATTACTTACTTTTTTATACACTAACAAAAACCTTTATCAAATATTTGAAGCCGTTTTAATCATGTATCAAAAATATGAGTAAATACAATCCGAAGAAAGTTAGCTTTTTTTGGCAACCGGCTGACCGCTTTCTTTTATTCTCTTTGTGCGTCGTGAGGCAGTAATCCCCGATGCATCCTTGTCCATTTATGCGCCTTAGGCCTGGAATATTTACGGCTTCTATGAGCAGAGGGCTCAAAAAGACGCTTTTTATTTAGGGAGTCAGCGTAATTTTTTTGACGTTTTCTATTGACAAACAAGGCTTGGCATGGTACATTAAATCTAAATAAACCTTTTAATACCGGTTCCGCGAGGCCGGAAAAGGAGACGAGGATGAAGAAAACGTGTAGTCAACAGCCTGCCCACAGAATAGTGGGGAGGTTATTTTTATGCAATGGCTCATCGCGAAGCGGGCACAGAGGGAGTAAGGCATGACCATCAGGGAAAAGGCCCGGATAATGGACAGGGAGGCCATAGAAAAGGCCCTTATACGCATAGCCCACGAGATTTTGGAGAAGAGGAGCAGGGTGGAAGATCTGGCGGTGGTAGGCATTAGAACCAGGGGCGTTTACCTGGCCGCCAGGCTTGCCGGGCGTATCGAGAAATTCACAAAGTCCCGGGTTCCGGTGGGCATACTTGATATAACCCTTTACAGGGACGACCTTACCGAGGTGGCGGAGCAGCCGAGGCTGGGCGAAACCGAGATAGAATTTGACATAAGCGATAAAAATATCATACTGGTCGACGATGTCCTTTACACGGGGCGCACCATACGCTCGGCGTTAGACGAGATAGTGGATTTTGGAAGGCCCAGATCCATCCAACTGGCCGTTCTTGTGGACAGGGGGCACAGAGAACTTCCCATCAGGGCGGATTACGTGGGGAAGAACGTGCCTACCGCGCAGAACGAAGTAATAGAGGTGCGCCTTGAGGAGCGCGACGGCAAGGATGAAGTTGTTATATGCGAGGTAGACGGAGCGTAAGAGATGGCGAAGAAACGCGCGGCTTGGACAAAAAAGGATCTTCTCGGTCTTGAGTACTTAAACGCCGAAGAGATAAACCTGATACTGGATACGGCGCTCTCTTTTAAAGAGGTCTCCACCAGAAAGGTGAAGAAAGTACCCGCGCTTAGAGGCAAGACCATAGTGAATATCTTCTGCGAACCTTCCACCAGGACAAGGCTCTCCTTTGAGTTGGCCGCCAAGCGGCTGAGCGCCGATACGGTGGGCGTCACCTCCAACGTCTCAAGCGCCGTGAAAGGGGAAAGCCTCAAGGACACGGCGAAAAACATTGAGGCGATGAACGTAGATGTCGTCATCCTGCGTCACTCAACGGCCGGCGCGCCCCACCTTTTGGCGAAATCTATCGGGCCGTCGGTGGTGAACGCCGGAGACGGGGCGCACGAACATCCCACCCAGGCGCTTCTCGATATCTTTACCATAAGGGAAAGAAAGGGCTCTCTCAAGGGGCTTAAGGTAAGCATCATAGGCGATATATCGCATTCGAGAGTAGCCAGGTCCAATATCTGGGGGTTAAAAAAGCTGGGAGCCGAGGTAACCGTGTGCGGCCCCTCAACCCTTATGCCCGTCGGCATAGACCGCATGGGAGTAAAAGTGGCGACGGAGCTGGAAGAGGCAATAGAAGGAGCCGATGTCCTTAACGTGCTCAGAATGCAGCTTGAGAGACAGAAGAGCGGCCTCTTTCCTTCAATAAGGGAGTATATAAGGCTCTTCGGAGTAAACCGACACCGCCTTGAACACGCCAAAAAAGACCTATTGATAATGCACCCCGGCCCCATCAACAGAGGTATCGAACTGACCCACGATGTAGCAGACGGAGAGTATTCGGTGATACTTGAGCAGGTTACAAACGGCATAGCGGTGCGCATGGCGATACTCTTTCTCGTTACCGGAGGCAGGGTATAATTAAAGGGCAGAAACCGTGAAGACCTTGATAAAAAACGGATATGTGTATGACCCGGGAAACGGCAGAGAGGGCCGGCTGGACATCCTGATAGAATCAGGGAAAATAGCGAGGGTGGCCAAGAAGCTGAATGTAAAGACCGACAGGGTTGTGGATGCGGGGAAGATGGTAGTCCTGCCGGGCCTGGTGGATATGCACGCGCATCTGCGCGAGCCGGGCAGGGAAGACGCCGAGACAATAGCATCCGGCTTATCCGCGGCAGCGACGGGAGGCTTTACGAGCGTATGCGTCATGCCCAATACCGAGCCCTGCTGCGATAACGAGGGCACGGTAAGGTTCATGAAGGAAAAAGCGTCGCAGGCACGCCTCTCAAATCTGTTTGTGATAGGGGCCATCACTAAAGGGAGGCGGGGGGAGGCGCTGGCGGAGATAGGCGAGCTCAAAGAGGCTGGATGTATTGCGATATCCGACGACGGCAATTCCGTGGAGGACGCCTCTCTTATGCGCCGCGCTCTCGAGTATTCTATGATGTTCGATATCCCCGTGATATCCCATTGCGAGGACAAACGCCTTAGCGGCGACGGGGTGATGAACGAAGGTTACGTAAGTACTACCCTCGGGCTGCAGGGCATACCAAACGCCGCCGAGAGTACAATAGTAGCCAGAGACCTGGAGCTTGCGGCCTTTACCGGGGCGAGGCTTCACATTGCCCATGTAAGCTGCAGGGAAAGCGTTGAACTGATAAAGGCGGCCAAGTCCAAGGGCGTTAGGGTGACCTGCGAAACCTGCCCTCATTATTTGGTCTTTACCGACGAGGACCTTAGAGCGTTCGATACCAGCCTGAAGACGTACCCGCCGCTCAGGACGGCGGAAGACAGGCAGGCCCTGAGGGCCGCCGCCATGGACGGGACCATAGATGCAATCGCCACAGACCACGCCCCTCATATAGAAAGCGAGAAAGAAGTGGAATTCGACTATGCCCCTTTCGGCATAACCGGCCTTGAGACCGCCGTAAGCGCGCTGCTCACCTTTATGCTGAAGGACAGGCCGGGAGACTGGCGGGCGCTGGCGGAGCTTATGTCGCTTCACCCTGCGAAGATCATAGGTGAGGACAAGGGCACGCTGGGCGAAGGCAAGGATGCGGATATTACGATAATAGATCCTGTCGAAAAGTGGGTTTATGGCGCTGGGGAGATAAAGTCAAAAAGCAAGAACTCGCCTTTCTTGAATACGGGGTTTACTGGCAGGGTGAAATATACCATAGTAGGAGGCAGGATAGTATACGGGGAATAGCGCGCCGGCCGGGCGTCCCGTCTGGCGGGGTATGGTGTGATGAAGCTGATAACTACAAGGGAGCTGGGGAGATTATGCAAGTGGCTGAGGATAATGGGATTTGATGCGGCATATTATCCTCAGGACGACAAAAGGGAGCTGGTGATAAAGAGCCTGCGCGAGGACCGCATCATACTCTCAAGAGACTCCCGCATGGCCCGTTACAGCGGGGTGAGGCTTTTACATATAAAGAGCGATTTTATCGAGGAACAGGTCAGGCAGGTCATCAACGAGGTGCCCCTCGACATAGATAAAGGGTCTTTTTTCACGAGGTGTATTTTATGCAACGAAAGGCTTGCTCCGACTGGGAAAGAGGAGGTCAAGGACAGTGTCCCGGCCTATGTCTTCGAGACACACGACAAATTTATGGCCTGCCCTCTGTGCGGCAAGATATATTGGCAGGGCACGCACTGGGATAACGTAGAGGATTTCATGAGCAGGCTGGGCATCGATTAATTCTTTTTAACCTTCGTAGAAGACGTGCGGCAATCATAATAAGCTACATAAGGCATTTCGTCTAATTTGCCTACGACGGGAGAAGAGAAGATGGCCTATATTTGCGACCTGCATATACATTCGAAGTACTCCAGGGCCACGAGCAAGGACATGGACGTAGAAAACCTCAGCCGATGGGCCTCCGTAAAAGGCATAGGGCTATTGGGCACGGGAGATTTTACGCACCCTGGGTGGCTCGACGAACTAAAAAATAAACTCGGTCCCCAAAGAAGGGGTATCTACGAGTATAAAGGAACGGATTTTATCCTTTCTGCCGAGGTCTCCAACATATATTTTAAGAACGGGAGGACGCGGAAGGTCCACAATGTGCTTTTTGCCCCCTCCTTCGAGGTAGTCGGCGAGATAAATAAGATGCTCTCTTCCTACGGGAACCTTGAGTCAGACGGGAGGCCCATACTGAGCCTCGAATGCGACAAAATGGTAAGGGCCCTGAAGAAGATCGCGCCGGAGATAATGGTGGTGCCCGCCCATATATGGACGCCGCATTTCAGTGTTTACGGTTCCAACTCCGGGTTTGATACCATGGAGGAGTGTTTCGAGGACGAAATAGATTCGCTGAGCGCTCTTGAGACGGGGCTCTCCAGCGACCCGCCGATGAACTGGAGATTGTCGACGTTGGACAGGTATTTCCTGGTGTCCAATTCCGATGCCCACTCTCCGGCCAGAATAGGGCGCGAAGCCAATGTCTTACGGGAGGAAGTGGATTATTTCGGCCTGAAAGAGGCGCTGGAGAAAAAGGATGCCGGCATGTTCATGTATACGGTGGAATTCTTCCCGCAGGAGGGCAAGTACCACTGGGACGGCCACAGGAAGTGCGGGGCGAGGCTTTCGCCCAGGGAATCGGCCAAGATAAATAACCGTTGTCCCGTCTGCGGCAAGAGATTAACCGTAGGGGTGATGAACCGAGTGGAGCAGCTTGCCGATCGGGAGGAAGGCTACGTCTTAAAAGAGGCCCCGGGCTTTAAAAGCATGATACCGCTTGTGGAGATTATCTCGGAGGCTCTGGGGGTAGGCAGGGATTCTGCGGCGGTGGCCCGCGAGTATAATATGCTGACACAGAGAATAGGCACGGAGTTCGATATCCTGCTTTTTAAGGGCGCGGACGAGCTTGCCGAAAGATGTCCTCAGAAGATAACAAGAGGCATCTTAAACGTAAGAGAAGGAAGGGTGCAGGTTACCCCCGGATACGACGGAGAGTACGGCTCCGTAGAGATCTTCGGCGAAAGCGACGAGGAAAAAGAAAAACAACTCACGTTTTTCTAAACCACCCACTCGACGTGGGTGGTTTAGAAAGGGACATGTTAGGAAGTAACGTGTCCCTCCCAAGCTCACATCGAGCGCACTACGGAGGGACGGGCTAGGACGTAACGCGCCCCGGTTCATAACGCATTTATGAAACACTTAAAGGCCAAAGTAATTTCGCAAAGGAAGATTCACGCAGACTGTTTCAGGATGTCACTCAGGGCGCCTTCTGTGGCAAAGGGAGCCCTGCCTGGACAATTTGTCCACATAAGATGCGGTAGTTCTACGCAACCCTTTCTGAGGCGCCCTGTAAGCATACATAGAATAAGAAAGGACGGCATAGATCTTCTTTATAATGTGGTAGGCGAAGGGACGCGCTGGCTTTCCGGGAGGTCAGTAGGCGAGGAAATAGACATGATAGGGCCGCTCGGCAACGGCTTTGAAGTGTCCAGTAAGGACAGTGGAATAAAATTATTCGTTGCCGGGGGAATGGGCGTGGCGCCGCTTGTTGCGCTCGCCGAAAGGCTGTTTCCTAAAAAGGCCTCCGGAGGAAAATTCACGGTTATATTGGGCGCGAGGACAAAAGGGCATATCTTCTGCGAACGGGAATTCCGTCTGCGGGGTGCCAGGGTCCTCGTTTCCACAGAAGACGGAAGCAAGGGGCGCAGGGGATTGGCTACGGATGCTGCCGAAGATTTTTTTAAGCCCTTGAGAGGGAAACTGAATGAGGTTTCCGTGTACGCGGCAGGGCCGCTTGCCATGATCAGGACATTATGCGTTATGGCAAGAGGATGCGGCGAGGGATCCCAGGTATCGCTTGAGGAGAGGATGGCCTGCGGAGTAGGGGCATGCCTGGGCTGCGCAATAGATACGCGCTCCGGCTATAAAAGGGTGTGCAAAGACGGTCCGGTCTTTAGGCTCTGCGAGGTGCTGACGGACCAGGAAGAGGATGGCCTGCGGTGAAGACCGGCCTTAAGGTTGAAATAGGCGGACTTAAACTCGAAAACCCCGTCATGGTTTCATCCGGAACATTCGGCTACGGAACGGAGTATTCGTCGCTACTTCGTATACGAAAGCTCGGTGCCATAGTCACCAAGACGGTAACGCTGCGCGTGAGGAGGGGCAACGCCTCTCCGCGCATAGCCGAAACCCCATCGGGCATGCTTAACGCTATAGGCCTGGAAAACCCCGGCCTTGAAAGATTCCTTTCCGATAAACTGCCCGGGATAAGAAGGTATAAGGTGCCTCTTATCGTGAGCATAGCGGGAGATACCGCCGAGGAATACGGCCGTCTGGCCGCCGCGCTGGATAAGGCCGACGGGGTCGACGCCATTGAGATTAATATTTCCTGTCCCAACATAGGGGGCGAAAGGCTCTTTGCCCAGGACGCCGGGCAGACCGCAGAGGTAGTAGGCGCCGTGCGCGCTGCTACGGATAAGACCGTCATAACCAAGCTTTCGCCGAATGTAACCGACATAATACCCATTGCCGTTGCCGCCCAGGAATCGGGGAGCGATGCGGTGTCTCTTATAAACACCATTACGGCCATGGGCGCGGATATTGAGACGCGGAAGAGCATTTTAGGCAGCGCGACCGGCGGCTTAAGCGGGCCTGCCATAAAACCGGTGGCGTTGGCTATGGTCTGGCGGGCTTATAAGAGGCTTAAGATACCCGTTATAGGAATGGGCGGCATAATGGACTGGCGGGACGCGGCGGAATTTATGATATGCGGAGCTACGGCGGTAAGCTTAGGGACCGCCAATTTTGTGAATCCGCAGGCTGTCCCGGAAGCAATAAAAGGGTTGACCGCATATCTCAAAAGACATAAGATTAATGATATCCGCAGGTTAATAGGCAGCCTTAAAGCCTGAGGAGACCGGGGGCGCGAGATGCCGGATGGGGAAAAGCATATGGTTAGAGGCAAGAAGATCATAGTTGCCCTGGACGTCAACAGCCTGGAAGAGGTGGAGACCTTGGTAGACAGCCTCCGTCCCATAATAAGGACATTCAAGATAGGGGGAGAGCTCTTTACCTCCTGCGGCACGGAGGCTGTGGACTTAATCCGGCGGAAGGGCTGCAGGGTCTTTCTCGACCTCAAGTATCACGATATACCAAACACCGTAATGAAGGCCGCAAGGGCCGCGGCCAACAGGCACATACATATGTTCACGGTACACGCGCTGGGCGGGCTTGAGATGATGAAACAGGCGGTCAAGGCCGCAGAGAGGGAGGCCGAAAGGATAGAAGCCGATGTCCCGATAATACTCGGGGTGACGATTCTCACAAGTCTCGACAAAGACGACATGCGCTCGGTAGGCATAAAGGGTTCGGTTACAAGCGAGGTCTTAAGGCTGGTGAAGTTGGCCGAGAAAGCGGGGCTTGACGGCATAGTAGCGTCTCCGAAGGAAGTGCCCGTTATCCGCAGGGCGGTCCGAAAGAAATTCATTATAGTGACCCCCGGCATAAGACCGGCTTGGAGCAGCAGGACCGACCAGAAAAGAATTGCCACCCCGGGCGAGACCATTAAGAAGGGCGCCGATTTTCTGGTGATAGGCCGTCCCATTACCGCAAACAAGGATCCGCGGCAAGCAGCGGAAAGGATATTGGAAGAGATAGGCGACCGACATGACCTCTGAAACCCGGGAAATCAGTAATGCGCTGGATGAAAGCGGCGCCCTTTTAAAAGGCCATTTCCTGCTTTCAAGCGGCCTGCACAGCGACAGGTATCTTCAGTGCGCCCTCGCCCTGCAACACCCCCGCTATGCGGAGCTTTTCGGCAGGCTCATAGCCGAGCGCTTTACGGGAGACGAAATTAACTGCGTTGCCGGCCCGGCGCTGGGAGGCATAATCATAGCCCACGAGGTTGCCCGCTCCCTTGGGACAAGGTGCATCTTTACGGAGAGAAGGGAAGGAGAAATGGCCTTAAGAAGAGGGTTCGCCGCAGGCCCCGACGACAATATCCTGGCGGTCGAGGATGTTGTAACAACAGGAAGATCCATAAAAGAACTCATAGAGGCCGTAAGAGGCTCCGGGGCCCGCGTAGCCGGCGTGGGCGCAATCGTGGACAGGAGCAAAAGAAACATAGATTTTGGCTGCAGAACCGAGTCTTTAGTGAAGATGGACATACCGGTATACCCCCGGGATAACTGCCCCCTATGCAAAAAAGGGATTCCTTTGGTCAAGCCCGGAAGCAGGGCGTGACCAACGGTCCCAAGAACTTTGCACCGCCCTCTTTTTGGATTTGAAATCTTTCCATTGTTTGATATAATCAGATATGGACGGTTAGCATTCGCTTACAAAAAACAGGAGTTTTAAGTTTATGGAAGATCTGAAGAACCTTATCGACAGGATTCACGAAGAAGGCGTAAGGGCGGTGGAGGAGAAGACCTCAAGGATCGAAGAAGATGCGAGGAAGCGGCGCGAGCAGATCATAGAGGATGCCAGGGTGGAAGCCGGTCGCATCCTGGAGGACGCCGGAAAGAAAGCCGAGGAGAGCAGAAAAAGAGCGGAAGAGGAACTAAGACAGTCAGCCAGGGACCTCATCATAAAGCTTAAAGAGACCGTCTTCTCCGTGCTGGACAGTCTTATAGAGAACGAGATAGGCGCAGAGTTTAAGGACGCAAGGATTCTCAAGACCATAACCCCGGTAATAGAAAAGATGGGAGAGCCCGGAGAGGACAAGATAGCGCTTACGGTAAGCGCAAAAGAGCGCAAGAGGCTCGAGGAAGCGCTCCTTTCGGGACTGAAGGATGAAATAAAGAAGGGTGTGGCCATAAAGGAGTCGGACGAGATAGGGAAGGGTTTTTTGATAAGCTTTGACGGAGGTAGATCCACTTTCGATGTGACCGCCAAGGGGCTTGCAGAATATGTTAGCCGATATATGAAGCCGCGCCTTAGAGACATGCTCAAAGACTTAAAGTTTTAATCGTGTCCAAGCGCAAACGGGATCGCAGATGGCCTATTTTACATATCTTATTTCAAGCCTCCCCTCCCTTAAGTACAGGGTAGAACCTCCGCTTACCTCGGAGGCATTTCTATCGCGGTGCGAGACATCCCTGGCCGCTAAAGACCTCGAACTCCTTAAAGCTATCCTTGAGGGGGGAAAGCCGCATTCGTCCAATACCACACTTAGACTATGGCATGCCTTCGATACAGCGCTGAGAAACGAACTTGTGAAGGTACGGGCCTCAAGCGACGGGGAGGCGAAAAGGTTTCTCAGGGAGAGCGGAACCGACGGAATGGAGATCACCCATATGGCGTTGTATGCGTACAGAAGGCCTTCCATCATGGAGGCGGAGGAGTTTCTGGATGAGGCCAGATGGTCTTTTCTGGACAGACTGGCCCTGGGCCACTATTTCGACCTGGACGCGCTTATCGTCTATGCAGAGAAACTTGCGATACTGCAGAAATGGTCCCGGGTCTCTTCCGCCGACGGCAGAGCCTTGGCGGAAGACATTCTTGGGCTCGTCGGCGGACCGCGGCAAAAAGAACCCGCCAGGGCGGGCACGGAAGGGCAGGGATAGAAATATGGCGGGATTCCGCAAAGGCTACATCACAAAGATCAGCGGCAATATGGTCAATGTCTCTTTTAAGGAGTCTGCCGTTCAGAACGAGGTGGCCTACATATTGCACAGAGGGGATCGGCTGAAGGCCGAGGTCATAAGGATACGGGGCAAGAGCGCCGAGATGCAGGTTTATGAATCTACCGACGGCGTCAAAATAGGCGATGAGGTGGAATTTACCGGCGAGCTTCTCTCCGTTGAGCTTGGACCGGGCCTTTTGGGACAGATTTTCGACGGGCTGCAGAACCCGCTGCCGCATCTCGCCGAAGAATTCGGTTTCTTTCTTAAGAAAGGGGCGTATCTGGAGGCCCTCCCCGACCGGATAAAGTGGAGGTTCCGGCCCGTCGCAGGGAAAGGCGATAAAGTGAAGGCCGGTTTTAAGCTGGGCAGCGTCAAGGAGAAGACCATAGACCATTTCGTGATGGCGCCTTTTGACTTAAGAGGAGTTTTGGAAGTAACGCATATAGAAAAAGAGGGGGAGTATGACCTCAAGCACCCGGTGGCCCGGCTTAAGGACGAAGGCGGCAGGACCCACGAAGCATTCCTGCAGCAGATATGGCCGGTCAAGGTGCCCATAACCGCTTACGAGGAGAAACTCAGACCTGGCGAGCCGCTTGTGACGAAGATGCGTCTTATAGATACCTTCTTCCCTGTTGCCAAAGGAGGTACGTACTGTATCCCGGGTCCTTTCGGAGCCGGGAAGACCGTTCTTCAACAACTCACCAGCAAGCATGCCGAAGCCGATGTAGTGGTTATTGCGGCCTGCGGCGAGCGCGCGGGAGAGGTAGTGGAGACCCTTAAGACCTTCCCCGAAATAGAAGACCCCAAGACCGGAAGGCCTCTTATGGACAGGACCGTCATAATATGCAATACCAGCTCCATGCCTGTGGCTGCGCGCGAATCGAGCGTATATACGGCCGTTACAATGGCCGAATATTACCGTCAGATGGGGCTGGATGTTCTCCTCTTGGCCGATTCCACATCCAGATGGGCCCAGGCCATGAGGGAGATGTCGGGGAGGCTTGAGGAGATACCGGGGGAGGAGGCGTTCCCCGCTTACCTGGAATCCCGCATAGCGTCCTTCTATGAAAGGGCCGGCATGGTAAAACTGCGCGACGGCTCTACGGGCTCGGTTACGATAGGCGGAACGGTAAGTCCGGCGGGGGGGAATTTCGAGGAGCCCGTAACCCAGAGCACCCTGAAGGTAGTAGGCGCTTTCCAGGGGCTTTCCAGGGAACGCTCGGACGCCAGGCGCTATCCGGCTATAGATCCCCTGATAAGCTGGAGCAAATACGGAAGCTTCATAGACGCCGGAAAGATCAAAGACGGCCACAGGATTCTTAAGAGGAGTAACGAGGTAAACCAGATGATGAAGGTGGTAGGGGAGGAGGGCACCTCCCTCGGTGACTATGTAGATTACCTGAAAGGAGAATTCCTCGATTTCGCGTATCTGCAGCAGAATGCCTTCGACGAGGTAGACGAGGCCACCCCTAAAGAGAGGCAGATTTACGTGTATGATTTTATACATTCCATCTTGAAGGCCTCGCTTAAATTCCAAGACAAGGACGAGGCGCGCTCCTTCTTCCACAAGCTAAGACAGCGTTTCAGGGAATGGAATTCATCCGATGAGGGCGGCGGAGAATTCCAGAGTAAGGAAAAGGAGATTGCCTCTCTCCTTAAAGAGGCGGAAGCGACCGAAGATGAGTAAATTATATACCGAGATTATCCAGATTGCGGGGGACGTGATAACGGTGGAGGCAGAGGGCGTCGGCTACAGAGACATAGCCGAAATAAGCTCCCGCCGGGTCAAGTCTTTGGCCCAGGTTATCCGTCTTGACGGCAGGCGCGTCTCACTGCAGGTCTTCGCCGGCAGCCGCGGCGTCTCCACGGGAGACAGGGTGCGCTTCCTCCATCATCCGATGCGCGTGGCAAGCGGGGAGGACCTTTTGGGGCGCATCTTTAACGGAAGCGGCCGGCCGCTTGACAGAGGGCCGGCGCTCACCGAACACCTCATAGATATAGGCGGCCCGCCGGTGAATCCGGCCAAAAGGATAATACCCAATAAGATAGTAAGGACGGGCATACCCATGATAGACGTCTTCAACTCGCTCGTAGAGTCGCAGAAACTGCCTATCTTCTCCATAGCGGGCGAGCCTTACAACGACCTCCTTGCCAGGATAGCCACGCAGGCCGAGGTGGACATTATCATTTTGGGAGGGATGGGCCTTAAGCACGACGACTATCTATTCTTCAGAAACACGCTCGAGGAACACGGGGCCCTCTCGAGGTCCATCTTCTTTGTCCATACCGCCGCCGACCCCACTGTCGAATGCCTTCTTGTGCCCGATATAGCCCTGGCAGCGGCGGAAGATTTCGCGCTTAAAAACAGACGGGTCCTTGTGCTTCTGACCGATATGACGAATTTCTCGGACGCGCTGAAGGAGATAGCCATCACCATGGAACAGGTCCCCTCAAACCGCGGCTATCCCGGAGACCTTTACAGCCAGCTTGCCGCAAGATACGAAAAGGCCGTAGATTTCGATTCGGCGGGTTCGATAACGGTACTTGCCGTGACGACGATGCCGGGCGACGACGTTACACATCCGGTTCCGGACAACACCGGTTACATCACCGAGGGGCAGTTTTACCTGAAGAACGGCGTTATAGAGCCTTTCGGCTCATTAAGCAGGCTTAAGCAGCAGGTCAACGGGAAGACTCGGGACGACCATAGGGCGATAATGAATACCATGATTCAGCTTTTCGCGGATTACAGGTCCACGCTGGAGAAGCGCGCCATGGGTTTCCAGATGAGCAGATGGGACAATAAGCTTCTTCGGTACGGTTCGCTCTTCGAAAAGCGCATGATGTCGCTTGAAGTCAACATACCTCTTGAAAAGGCTCTCGATCTGGGTTGGGAGATCATGGCGGAGGCCTTTACGCCGGAAGAGACCGGTATAAAGAGCGCCATGGTAAGAAAATATTGGCCCGGGCAGGGCAAGAAACAGGAGGAAGACGGTGCCGAAGGTTAAACTTACCAAGGGGGAACTGAAGAGACAGAGAGACGCCTTGCGCCAATACGAAAGATTCCTGCCCACGCTTCAACTTAAGAAACAGCAGCTTCAGCTTGAGATATTGAACGTAACCCGGGCCGCGGACAAGAAGAAGGCAGCCAGGGAAACGCACCTCTCCGAGGCCGCGGAGTGGGGCGGCCTCCTTACGGATAAAGAGGTGGATCTCAGGGCCTGGATAAGTCCGCATGAAATAAAGCGCTCTTTCAGGAACATCGCCGGTCTCGACATACCGGTCTTCGAAGGAGTGAAATTCAAAAACACCGATTACGATCTCTTTGAGACACCGCTTTGGGCGGACAGGGCGACGGAGAAACTTAGGGCCCTCGTTTTACTGGGCAAAGAGATAGAGACCATGGAAGAGGCGATCGATAAGCTGCGCAGAGAACTGAGAATTACCGCGCAGCGCGTAAATCTTTTCGAGAAGATAAAGATCCCGGAAGCCAGGGAGGCCATAAGGCTCATCAAGATCTATATTGGCGATCAGCTGGCCAATGCGGTAAACCGCAGCAAGATAGCCAAAAGGAAGATCGAGGCGTATGTAGCGGAGGAGGAAGCTGCGTGATAGTGCCGATGAAGAAGGTCTTCGTGATAGCGCAGGAGAAAGACTCCTTCGAAACCGCAAGGGCCCTGCGGGCGCTTGGGGCGGTTCACATAGAACACCAGAGGCCGCCACAGGGCAGGGACATTACCGAGCTTGAGGAGGATGCGGATTTTGCGGGGAAGGCCGTCGATATCCTTTCGAGGGATGAGTTGCTTAGGGCCGGGCGGCGGCAGACGGGGGAATATATAAAGGACTGGAAGAGGCTCACGAGACATATAGTAGATCTGTGGAAGAGATACGACCAGATAAAAGAATATAACCGCCAGCTCGATGCCAGAATAGAGGAATGGAAGGACTGGGGAGATTTCGATCCCGCTGTGGTAGGAGAGCTTGTCCGAAAGGGCGTCCACATAAGATTTTATCTTGTTCCGTCAAGCAGCCTTACGTCTATGCCCCGGGGGGCGGTGGTGAAGAGGATCTTTTCCAGAAGCGGCATGGTCGGCTGCGTGCTCGTATCCAGAGAGGATGAACACCCCCCCTTCAAAGAACTTAAGATGCCCGAGGCCTCCCTTGCGGAATTAAGAAAGAGATACAATGAGGGAAAGACAGTGCTTGGCTCCATTACCGAAGAACTTTTGGAACTTTCTGCCTACAGGGAGAGTTTTGCAAGGATCAAGGCTTCGCTTGCCAGGGAAATGGAATTTCACCGCGCCATAAGAGGCATGGGGGCATCCCGAGGGCTCGTTTATCTTTCGGGATACATACCGGCCGACGCCCGGGATGGACTGGTTAATGCCGCCCGAAGGCAGAAGTGGGCCGTTTCCGTCAAAGATCCGGAACCCGGGGATAAGGTGCCCACTTTGATACGGAATCCCGGATGGGTCTCCATCATACAGCCTGTTCTCAGGATACTCGATCTTGTGCCGGGTTATAAAGAATATGACATAAGCCTCTGGTTTCTCCTGTTTTTTTCGGTCTTTTTCGGCATGCTGATAGGGGATGCGGGCTACGGGGCTGTTTTTCTGGCGCTCACATTTTTCACGTCTAAAAAAGTCGGCAAGGCGAAGGAAGCTAGGCCCTTCTTTATTCTTTTGTATATACTAAGCGGGTGTGCCGTGGCCTGGGGGGTTTTAACGGGGACATTCTTCGGGCAGGCCTGGCTTACGGGCTCGTTTAAGCCTATGGCGCCGGTTCTGCGGGACAACTATTCGCTGCAGACCTTCTGTTTCTTTCTGGGGGCGCTTCATCTGAGCATAGCACATATATGGAGATCTTTCCTTAAGATGCCTTCACTTAAGGCATCCGCGGACCTGGGATGGGCAGCCATACTTTGGGGAGCCTTCTTCTTGGCCCGTACCCTTATATTATCGGCGCCGTTCCCGGATTTTGCCAAGTACCTTTTTCTGGGAGGGGCGATCTTGGTCATCTTCTTCACCGAGCCCCTTCCGAACGTAATAAAAGGGGCGGGTAGAGGCGCGGGAAGCCTGTTGTTGAACATAGTAAACAGTTTTACGGACGTGGTCTCATATATTAGGCTTTTTGCCGTCGGCCTGGCAGCGGTTGCAATAGCCGATGCCTTCAATGCCATGGCCGCGAACGTCGGGTTTGGTTCTATAGCAAGCGGCCTTGCGGCGGCATTCATACTCTTTTTGGGCCACGCGCTGAACATAATGCTGGGGCCGCTTTCGATTCTGGTGCACGGCGTCCGGTTGAATGTGCTGGAGTTCTCAAGCCATCTGGACATGGGGTGGACGGGGCTGCGGTACAGACCTTTTAAATGACAATATATATTACGGTTCCGGCGCCAAAAGCGGGATATTTGTAAATAAAAGGAGAGAGCGATGGGACAAGCGTTGGTACAATTCAAGGATTTGGGCCTTGCGGCTGTGCTCGGCCTTGCGGCCATGGGATCTGCCATGGGAACGGGTTTTGCCGGGATGGCGGCTGTCGGAGCCTGGAAAAAGGCTTTTACGCAGAATAAATCCGCGCAATTCATGCTTGTGGTCTTCGCCGGCGCCCCCCTGACGCAGACCATTTACGGCATGATAGTCATGAATAAAATTGCCGAAATGGCTGCCGGTGGCTCTTATATGTGGGGCCTGGGCATCTTCTGCGGCATAGCTATGGGGCTCTCCGCTCTTATGCAGGGCCGGGCCGGAGCGGTGGCCGCCGATGCCATGGGGGAAACCGGTAAAGGATTCGGGAATTATATAGTTGTTGTGGGTATCATAGAGACTGTGGCGCTTTTCGTGATGGCTTTCGCGCTCGGCGTAGCAGGCAGGTTGTAATAGAGACGGCTTCCGCCGGCCTGCGTAGCGATGGCTCCGGCAGCCGGACTTGACATCAACGCCTGTCTTATGGTACCATCTATATCCCATTGCGGGATGCTGCTTGAGGGGGCGGATAGTTCAGTTGGCTAGAACGTCTCGCTTACACCGAGAAGGTCATAGGTTCGAGTCCTATTCCGCCCACCATTATTGTTTGCGCAGTGGGCCTAGCGGGGACTCGAAGAGAGGTTTCGCCGAGCGGATAGCGAGGAAGAGCGCCTGCTTCGAAGAACTTCTTGGACTAGCGGAAGAAACCGAGTGGCCGACCCGAGCACCCTGGCGGAGCGTAAGCGAAGCCGGGTGAGGGCGCCCTAAAAACAGCGTTTAGCGTCTAGCGACTAGCGTCTAGTAAAGACCGGTTATCGGTGTACGGTTAACGGTTGACGGAAAAAGCAAAAAATCCCGGGGAAAAGCAAAAACCAGGGATAGCGTCAACCATAAACCATCAACCGAAAACCGAATAAAGTCCATAGACTATAGACTGGTAAGAGCACAAGTTACAAGAGCACAGGAGCACAAGAAAACGAGCGTCTAGCGTCTAGTAAAGACCGGTTATCGGTGTACGGTTAACGGTTGACGGAAAAAAATCCCTTGCTGCCATCAACCGAAAACCGGATATAGACCATAGACGGTTATTTAACGAGAAGCATCCTACGGGAAAGCACGCTGACGGGTATTCGTTTTGCCTTGACATAGCAGGTGCGAAGCTTTAAACTTTAATCTAGCCATACGGGGACGTAGTTCAGTTGGTTTAGAACGTCAGATTGTCGATCTGAAGGCCGCGGGTTCAAGTCCCGTCGTCCCCGCCATTAACAAGGTCAAAATGGCGGACTTGAAGGGAACGAGCGCGCGACGAGTAGGAGCGATAAACGCCTGCTTCGAAGAACTTCTTGAACCAGTGAAGCGAGTGGGTGGCCGACCCGAACACCCTGGCGGAGCGGAAGCGGAGCCGGGTGAGGGCGCCAAGTCCCGTCGTGCCCGCCATATACAGCCTATCACCAAAGGCCGATGGAAAAAAAATATGATGCATGTCTTTTTTGGGAAATTGCTACTCAGTGCAATCTCTCATGTAGATATTGTTACTATAAATCCGCAAGCTCAAAGGCCCCCCCTGCCATAAATATACCTCTTTTAATTAATACCATCCGGAGAACCGGCGGTACATTCCTTATAGATTTTACGGGCGGAGGCGAACCCTTTCTAATCCCGGATTTTATTTTGGCCTGCGAAGAGATAACCAAGGATCACTTTATACGAGTAAATACCAATCTCACCTGCCAAGGGGTAGAAAGATTTGCCCGGTCCGTAAATCCGGATAGAGTGACGTTGATAAGGGCATCGTGCCACATAGCGGAGCTGAAGCGGTTGGATCTGGTCTCTGCGTATGTTAGCAATTTTAAACTGCTGACGGGAAAGGGTTTTAATATGGCCGCCGCTTTTGTCGCCGAACCGTCCCTTGCCGGAGAATACAGCGGGATAAAAGGGTATTTCAGAGAACGCGGTATCGAACTTGAAACTCGCCCTTTCGACGGAGAATATGAGGGCAGGAGGTATCCGGCTGGATACACTAAAGGAGAGCTCGAAGCCTTCGGCCTTAACAAAGATATCATAAGAGAATACTATCGTAAAGGAACATGGTGTAACGCCGGGTATAATGCCGGTGCGGTATCGGCGGACGGAAACATAAAACCGTGTTTTGTAGTAGATAAGGATTTGGGCAATATATATAGCGGTATAAAATTCGCCGCGGAACCCATGATATGCCCCGTTGACTTTTGCCCCTGTCCTCCGCCAACCGTTACGCCGGGTCTTTTAAAAAAGGCAACCGATGATAAAAAAGTTAAATAAACGTCCCGCTTCGCGGAACGAACGCTGAAAGACGGGCAAGAGATGTTTGACGAAAAGGTAGAAGCGAATCTCAGACGGAATGCGAAAGAGCTTAAGGAAAGGAAGGATTTCCTTACCTCCTACCCGATAAAGATATACGTAGAGCCCACCCAGCGGTGCAACCTCAACTGCGTCATGTGCTGTCCCGAACGCAGAGCGGCCCGCGATGACATGACGATGGATCTCTTCAGAAAAATCGAAAGGGAATGCTTTCCTTATGTGGCAGAGGTTGATTTTTTCCTTACGGGAGAGCCCACCATAGCAAAAAATTTTGTCGAGATGATCAAAACCTGCTCGCAATACACCTTCCTGCCGAAGGTCTTCACTAATGCAGCGGCTCTGCCGGAGGAGATAATTAGACTTTTTGTTGAGCTAGGCTTCTTCGTGAACGTCTCCATAGACGCCTCCTCCAAGAAGATCTTCGAGGATATTCGAAGGGGGTCCGATTTCAACAGGGTAATAGCCAACGTCAGAGAAATGGCGCGCCTGAACGAATCTATAAAAAACAGGCGTTTTCATATTAGATTCGCCGCCACCGTAGGATCGGATAACGTCGAGGAAGCGCCGGGGATCGTGGAACTGGCCCATGGACTCGGGATAAGAGATACCATGTTCGGCGCGCTAGATTCCATATGGGGCAATAGAGCGCCACTGAAGGATAACTATGAGAAGAGCAGCCATTATCTTCTTAAGGCTAAAGAGTTGGCCGATAAATACAGGATAAGGTTTTCCTGCCCGAAAAGGATAGGGGTGCAGACAATAGAGCATAACCACAATTGGGATGATTTCGGTCTCGATATTGACGATTATGCGCCTTTTCAGCTGGAAGAAGACAACCCATATAAGGGTAAATGCGGATATCCCTGGATACAGACGGCGTTCCGTTCCGACGGGGCGGTAGCTTCCTGCTGCCAGAGAGAGATAATAATGGGTAATTTCAAACAGGATTCTTTCTGGGACATATGGAACGGGGACAGATACCGACTGATGAGAGATCAGGAGAGTTTTTATAAGTGCCTCGGCAACTGGTGCAACATGGCCGTATATTCCATATGGAAAGGCGGGGGTGACGGCAAGGAAGACCGAGACGTTCCCAAGTACCCGCTTGAGCTTCCCGGAACTTTCTGGGGCCTGGCTACTTATTTTAACCCTTTGGGCTATAAAAATAAACTCGAGCATTATAGACGTTTTCGGGCTCACGCTGAAAGGCAGGGGCTGAAGCTATTGACCGTTGAGCTCGCCTTCGGCGGAGACAACTTTGAGCTAGGCAAAGAGGACGCGGACAGGCTGATACAAATTAGGACAAACAGCCGCGTATACTGGCAGAAGGAGCGTTTACTTAACATAGGTCTCGGCCGACTGCCGGAAGATTGCGACAAAATAGCGTGGGTTGACACCGACATCCGGTTTCTCAATGACAACTGGCTTGAAGAGACCGCAAAATTGCTCGAGACATATATCGTCGTCCAGCCGTATTCGCAAGCGGTTTTTCTGCCCAAAGACGTTTACGAGCTTAACCCCGAACCATTACCCTTTGGCATTGTAGAAGGCCACAAGATGCACGGGGCCGGATACGGCACATCCCATTTTGGACGGGACACCCTTAGCGATAATTTCATGATATACGGTCACACCGGCCACGCCTGGAGCGCCAGGCGCAGTGTCTTCGATAAACACGGTTTTTACGACCGGAATATTTTAGTGACGAGCGACAAGTTGATGGCGCACGCCTTCTTCGGAAGCAAAAGCCGCACTAAGAAATGGGTCCATTCGGAACTGCTTATGGCCGATGAGGATGAATGGATAGACGGCGTCTATAGAGACGTGCGCGGCAGCGTATTTTATACCGACGGCTTTCTTTACCATTTCTGGCACGGCGCCCACAAGGACAGATGTTATAAATTTACGGCCGACCTCTTGCATAAATACCGTTTTGATCCCCGGCGCGATATAAAAATGGACAAGCAAGGACTCTGGCAGTGGTCCAGCTTTAAGCCCGGACTGCATAAAGGGGTCAGGCGGTATTTCGAGATGAGAAAAGAACAGGGCTAGTAAACTTTTGCGTTGCCTTGTCCCGGCCTCTATGGTAATATTTAAACGACGGTTCATGAAACCGGTAACCACTGCAATGAGGCAGGCGGGGAGACCCCGCCTTTAGCTATTTAAAAGGGAAACTAAATATGTGCGGCATATTCGGGATTACGGGCCATAGGGACGCCGCGCGCATAGCCTACCTCGGGCTTTACGCGCTTCAGCATAGAGGCGAGGAGAGCGCCGGCATCTTTACCTACGACGGAAAAAAGGTCTCCTGTCATAAAGACCTCGGGCTGGTGAGCGACGTCTTTACCGAGAAAAGCATAAAGGCCCTTAAGGGAAAGATAGCCATCGGCCATGTAAGGTACTCCACGACAGGCTCAAGTACCTCCTCGAACATCCAGCCCTTTCTGGCGAACCACAAGCGAGGCCACATAGCCATAGCGCACAACGGCAATATCGTCAATGCAGTACGCCTGCGCCATTCCCTGGAAGATTCGGGTTCCATATTCCAGAGCACCATGGATTCGGAAGTCATTGTCCATCTTATGGCTAAGGCCGGTAAGGGCGATTACAAAAAAACCATTACGGAAACATTGGCGCAGCTTGAGGGGGCCTATTCGGTCATACTCATGCTGGATGATGTTCTCATTGGCGCCAGGGATCCTCATGGATGGCGGCCGTTATGCATCGGCAGGTTGGATCGCGCATACGTATTGGCCAGCGAGACGTGCGCGCTTGACCTGATAAATGCCGAATACGTAAGGGATGTCGAGCCCGGCGAGATAGTCTTCATATCAAAAGGACGCTTGCATTCCTCGAAACCATTCGGGAAAAGGCGGCAGGCCTCGTGTATCTTCGAGTATATATATTTCGCCCGGCCGGATTCCAGCGTATACGGGGAAAGCGTCTATCTTACGCGCAAACGCCTGGGAAGAGAACTGGCAAAGGAGTGTCCTGTAAAGAGCGATCTGGTGGTGCCTATACCGGATTCCGGGACATATGCCGCTATAGGCTTCGCAGAGGAATCGGGTATCCCGCTTGAGATGGCCGTAATCCGCAACCACTACGTGGGCAGAACCTTCATACAGCCCTCGCAGCTTACCAGGGATTTCAACGTGAGGGTAAAGCTTAATCCGATAAAGGACGTGCTTAAAGGCAAGAGGATTGTGATAATAGAGGATTCTATAGTTAGAGGGACCACCTCGAAAAGCAGGGTGCGGACATTAAGAGATGCCGGCGCAAGGGAAGTGCATATGCGGGTGAGCTGCCCCCCGATAAAATTCCCTTGCTATTACGGTATAGATTTTCCGAATAGAGACGAATTGATAGCCTACGCCAAATCGGTGAAGAAGATAAGGGACTTCATAGGCCTGGACAGCTTAAAGTACTTAAGCGCCGAAGGCATGCTTAAGGCGATGCCGCTTGAACCTGAGAATTTCTGCACCGCCTGTTTCGGCGGAGATTATCCGGTGAAGCCCCCCAGGGGCCTCTCCAAAACCATCCTTGAGAATAAATAAAGGGAGGGCCTGTCCTCCGAAGCCTCGGCGCAGGAGGGCCTGTCCTCCGAAGCCTCGGCGCAGGAGG
>Ga0272442_10000390_pt1 | contig 71427 bp, 64 predicted proteins | sample SSMForm2O_FD_200262 | JGI IMG/M metagenome (GOLD analysis project Ga0272442, IMG submission 200262) | Marine sediment archaeal communities from Little Sippewissett salt marsh, Falmouth, MA, United States - SSM-Form-2O | ecosystem: Environmental > Aquatic > Marine > Wetlands > Sediment ...
AAAAACCTCCTTGTTATAGTTATTTCCTTACATCTTATAAGACCTATACTTTAATACTGAGAATTTAAATACATTCAAGTGGAATAGTCAATATTTTTTCTTTTTTAGTTATTTCCTTTGAACAAATGACCGAATTAAAACGAGGTATATATTAGAAAACAAGTTTTTTCGGAAGTCGTATCCATGTCAAAAAAAATAGAAAACAAAAATAAGAAATCTAAAAATTCAATAAAAAAGGTGAGTTCCTTTTTTGCTAAAGAGGTTTCTTCTGCATATCAGTCTTGGGCAAGTTTATCACGAAAAAACTCCATCCAAAAAACCAATTAGGATAGCTATTTTCCAATCAAATTTAATCTCTAAGAATATTATATCTTATTAATTACAATACGTTCACTTCAAATCTATAAACCATCAGGATATAAATGATTTGCTTAAAAAGCCATTTAACAAAATAATACCAGATTCAAGCAATTCATTACAATTGTGGTGACTACTTATTTTTGCATTCTTCACCCTTATTATTGGCGGGAAAATAAGGATTGCTGAAAAAATATCGTTTTTTTTTTAAAAAGGGTTGAAAATTTAGCAATTTCCTTTAGTTACACTCAAGACAGCGCCGACATCCTCTGTGGTTAGAAATCTCAGCTATTTTTTCTACGATTTTGGTTATGTTATATCATTAAAGTAAGTAAATGAGTTGTCTATCCATATCATCGAAGCCAATGTCTTAAAACCGTGTTAATCCAGTGTTCATCCGTGTCGAAAACGCCGTTTTTGTTTTGAACATTTGAAATTATGATTTTGATATTGTTTAGAATTTAGGATTTCGTGCTTCGGATTTCTCTTAAAGCCTCCACGGCGCGCGGCGGGGGCGCCAGGTCATGCGGTTGGCCTCGTCGTCGTTGATGAACCGCTCTTTTTGCGGGTTCCATCTGAGCGGGCGCTCGAGCAGCATGGCGATATTGCCCAGGTGACAAACCGTGCTGGAGCGGTGGCCGATCTCGGCCGTGCAGATCAGGTCTTTGCGGCTCTTGATACAGTCGAGGAAATTGCGTTTGTGGTCCCGGCTCTGATACAGATGCGTCTCGTTCGGCCCGATCACAGAGGTTAAAAGCGACTCCGGCTCGGCCTGCAATTTGCCCCGGTTGACGTAAATCCATCCCTCGGTGCCCTCGAAGCGCGTACCGCCGCCCCGGCTGAGCAACATTTTAACGCCGTTGGCATAGGTGTACTCAACTTCCGCTTTCAAGGCCGTGGTGAACAGACCCGTCTTGGGGAATTCGCCCTTGCCGCGGATCTCGACGGGCCCGGTATCGTCGGTCTGGTTGCCCCACTGGGCGATGTCCAGATGGTGCGCGCCCCAGTTGGTCATTTGCCCGCCGGAGTATTCGAGGATGAAGCGGAACTGGTAGTGACATCGCTGCGTATGGTAGGGTTCCCACGGGGCGGGTCCCAGCCACATATCATAATCAAATCCGTCGGGCACCATCTCCGGGGTCCAGGTCGGCTCGCATTTCCGGTTGTTTCCTGAGATGCCGACACGCATGGTATGCAGTTTTCCGATGCGTCCGTTGACGACCAGCTCGCAGGCTTTGTGGAACTCGCTGCCGGATCGCTGCTGGGAGCCCGTCTGGAAGACCCGGCCGTAGCGCTTCACCTCGTCGGCGAGCGTGCGGCCCTCGGCGATCGTGAGCGTGAGCGGCTTCTCGCAATAGACGTCCTTGCCCGCCCGCACGGCGGCGATCGAGGTCGGGACGTGCCAATGGTCCGGCGTGGCAATCGAAACCGCGTCGATATCATCCCGCGCGATCAGGTCGCGAAAATCATTGTAGCACGCCCTAGCATCAAGACCGATGCGCTTGGCGGCCTTTTCGCGGTGTTCGGCATCGACGTCACAGACGGCGATCACTTGGCAGCCGGGCTGGCCGTTGAATCCCCGCATATTGCCCGATCCCTGGCCGCCCACGCCGATACTGCCCATCGTGATGCGGTTGCTCGGCGCATCGGCGCCGAAGACGGATGAAGGGACAATCGCCGGCCAGGATAGCGCCGCCCCGGCGGCCGCCGCCGAGCGCGTCAGAAAGTCTCTCCGGCTAATGGTTCTTACGCTATGGCTGCTTTTGCGATGCATGACGTCTTCCTTTCGTTCCTAATCAAGGGACTTGATTCTTAGGTTGCGGAACTCGACGCGGTCGCCGTGGCCGGCAAAGCCGATCCGGCCTTTCTCGCGTTTGAGACCCGGATGGTCCTTGCCGTCGATCGTCTTGGGTGTGCTGGCCTTCTCGATGTCGGCGTCGACAATCGTGGCGCCGTTAAGCTTGATCGTGATTTGCTTTCCCCGGGCGGTGACTTCCTGGGCGTTCCACTCGCCGACGGGCTTGAGGTAGCCGGTCCTGGCGGGGACGACGCCGTAAATGGAGCCGTGATGCTGGTAGTCCTTGAGCCAACCTTTGTAGCGGGGCGAATCGTGGTCGAGAATTTGCAGCTCCATACCACCATAGGCCGCATGGCCGCCGAACGGTGTGCGGATGGCCAGCCCGTTATTGGCGCCGGGGGTCAGCCGAAACTCGAACCGCATCACGAAATCGCCGTAGTCCTCGGCGGTGAACAGATCGCCGTTGCCGCTTCTCTTGGGATCGATAACGATCGTGCCGTTCTCAACAAAGTAGCTTTTCTTATTGCCTTCCCAGCCGGTCAGGTCCTTGCCGTTGAACATTAACTTGAAGCCGTTCGCCTTTTCCTGTTCGGTGAGCTGGTTGGTGCCCTTCTCACGCGGAATCTCGCGGATGTAGATGTTCCTGAAATACAGGGTGTTGCCGTGATTTTGAAGCTCGATCTGCCCCGTCGGGTAAATCGGCTTGTCCCGCTCCCAGTAGTTTTCCATGACGACGTTATTGACGACCAGCTCGTCATTGAGGATGACGGTCACCAGATCGCCCATCATGATGATCCGAAACGTGTTCCACCGGCCGACGGGGTGGTCCGCCACCTTCAGCGGCTTGCTCGGATTCTTCTTGTTATTATACAAGCCGCCGGAGCCGACCCCGGCGTTCGGCCGTTGCGTGTCCCAGATCTGCACCTGGGGCGAGCCGCGAAGATAGATGCCGCTGTCGCCGTCTTTGAGGATTTTCCAGTCCACGAGCATCTCGAAATCGCCGTAATCCTTCGCCGTGCAGAGGCTGTGCCCCTTGCCGTCGAAGACCAGCGCGCCGTCCTCGACCTTCCAGTGCTCGCGCATGTCCTTGTCCGCCTTGGCCTGCGCCTTCGCTAATTGCTCGGGGCTCATGTCTCTCCGGGTCTTCGGGCTGCCGACCAGCCCTTTCCAGCCGGACAGGTCCTTGCCGTTGAACAGCGCCACAAAACCGGCCGGCGGCGCGTTCAGCTTACGCGGCGACGAGCCGGCCTCGGCCTCATACGCCAGGCCGAGAAGGGTAAGCAGCGAAACGGCGAGTGATAACGTGGTGGCGTGCGGTGTGAGTTGTTTCATGTTGTTTCTCCTTTTTTCGATACTCGATTTGTGGCACGGGTTTCCAGCCCGTGAAAACATGGCCAGGATGGCCATGCCACCTCGGATTGGCCAAAAGGGTGAAAGACGGGATTCGAACCCGCGACCCCCAGATCCACAATCTGGTGCTCTAACCAACTGAGCTACTCTCACCACAACTCATCCCCCCAGCGAAACGAGCATTATAGCAGGCCTGCCCGCCCCAGTCAAGACCCGTCTTGAAGCCAATTTTTTCCGGTTTTTTCGGAAAAAAACGACCAGACAGGCGAAAGTCAGGTTGTTATAATAATAACTTGAAGGGGTAGACCATCGAAGAGCGCACGAGCTTACACGCTCGTAGCGCTTCATAGGGCTCACGACACTCTCCACAAAATGGTCAAATCCAGATGCGACAATCACTGCTCCTCGACCTTCGCCGCCCGGCCCCGCCCAACACCGCGCGCGGCACCTTCGTAAATCCCGATGCCACCAACGCCACTTTAAGAAACCCACGCCGAGAAGTTACCGAAGTGCGCCTGCACCAGCCACAACAGTTCAGGGACTTCGCCATTGTCATTATATTGTCCTTCCAAATAACTCCTCCGTCATCCGAAATATCACTTCACACGCCTTTTCTTTTATGGTCATAGAAAGGTTCTAAAGTTTCATTCCAGCCATTGAGGATCAAATAACCGACTACCATGAACGACTCCCACAATGACAATCCTTTTCTCATCAATGATTTTGTAGAGAATTCGGTAGCTGAAGATTCTAAGTTCGCGATTCTCGGATATCGTTTGAGCTTACGTGCTTCCTTGACGATAAGCTGGACAACCCGACGAGACTGGAAAGGAGAATCCTTCTCAATAAACGCACCGATCTGCTCGACCTGCTCAACGGCCTTGATTGTCCATATTACCTCAGCCATTTCGCCAGTCTGCTCTCTACTTCGTCATGGGTCAGCGTCTTGCCGTCCTCGATATCCTGCTCACCTCGCTCAATGCACTCCAAAACGTAGAGATGGTACTGAATATCCTCGAAGGTCGAATCCTCCGGCATCCGCGATATCACTTCACATGCCTTTTCTTTGATGGTCATAGCGCACTCCTGACTGGAATCGATAATCTGATGAGATTCTATCACATCCACCGCCTGAAGGCAAGCTGAACGCGTGATGAAAAAATTCCAACAAAGCCCTCAACGAGAAATCCAGAAATGGGCAAGGCGTCCCCGCATTTCATAAGCAAAGAAGGATGTGGCAATAAGAATGGAGAAGGATCAAAAAAGCAAGGGGTGATTATCACCGAGATAAAGGGAAAGCAACAGGTTTTTTACAGCCCCTACATGACTATTTTTTCATGCGATAGAGTACCAAACAACTCTTTTGTTGATCCCTGATTTGCTAGAAGATATAATATGATTCATTGAAGATGATTCTTAGATAATAATATGGAGAGACCCTCACTACATTCTGATATTACTTTCTTGTATGAACTTATAGAAGAAGGTAGACAGTTATTACAAAAATGTCTATCTAATCATTCTGAACTTAAAAAAGCTTACAAAGTAGAAAAATCATCAGGCATAGCTCTACTTCTTTCCTCAGCAATTGAAGATTGGCTCAAAAAGTCAACAGATTTTGTAGTTCCCTTATTTCCACAAAGAATTCTGGATTCTGATTTCTCAGAAGCCAAAGATGTACACGATATTTTCTCTAAGAGTCACAAGATCATAACAGATAATTATTCCACGTATTTGAGTAAAGTCTTAGATTCTCTACAGGAATGCCTATCATTCTTTCATTGGTTCGATCAATTTGATGAAAAGACACTATCTCCGTTACAAAGAGCTGAACTAAATCACTCAGCATTGGAAGCTTATGTTTCATATATTCATGATCAAATTATTCCCAAGCTTCATGGATTAGAAGATGGAAGGACAACAAAGACAGCAATCCTTCATCTATATGGAAGAATATTCGCTACGGTCCAGAGTATAGCAAAGTTGAATAATGTCCAATGTTGTCAACTTCTGGTTGCATCTCTTAGAGGCTTGCTCGAAATCTATATTGATATACTTCTTTTGAAGAGCAATCTCATTGAAAACGGCATAGAGAAGTTCTTTTCTTTCTCAGAGTTATACAAGTTTAAAACAGCCAAAAATCTCAAAAGAATAGACGAAGAACTCAGACTGACAAATGGAAGAGAACACTATGTAGACCAATATATAAACAATTCTACTCACAAAGTGAATACAACTAAGAAGCTTTGGGGCAAAAAGTATAAGAAAGTACCTCAGCACTGGACAAATAAGTCTCTGGAAGAAAGATCAAGATTAGCTAAAGAATTAATTATCTATAGTGATATTTATTATTATGGAAACATGTATGTCCATTCTGGATATTTAAAGTTTCCAATGACAGAAGACGATGCGCATCTTCTTTGTGCCTATGTTTATGGTTTTTCAATAGATATCTTTCGAAAATCCACCGAAATTCTCTTTGATATAGTTACTCTGAAAAATTCAAAATCGATAGTTGAAGAATCTAAGAAAATATTCCTTCTGTTTGGATATTTCCAATTTTGGAAGAACGTGAAGTAGGTGCGTGAATTATATTAATTAGGGAAAGGCAACGTTTTCTGAATACGGTTAGTTTCGCCATTCTTCATTTTCGCCTTGTTTCGTTAACGAAAGACCGTTGTAATCATGGCATCGTGGGCGTTTGCGCCGACGCGATAGGCTTCACGCGAATTGAAACGACTTACGCGCCCATCCAGGTAGCCGGTATTCAGCCATACTTGTCATCGTTGTCGGTCGCATACGACGCCAGGCCGACGAGAAGCTGCCGCTGATTGTTGTCGCAGACGATGATTCGAACCTTCTCTCTCGCCAGGCGCAACGAAGGCAACAGGATACCCATGAGGACAGCGATAACGGCAATGATGACCAACAATTAAATCAACGTGAACCCACGGTTCGTTCTGCTCATTATCGTCTTCATACGCAATCACCTTTTTCGCACTACTATTATACACTGAATAAAGGAGAAAGTACGAAAAAAACAGTGCAAAATCGTGTTGATCCGTGTCTAAAACTACAACGAGATCCCCAGGATGAAATTTGATTGATATTTTATGTCTATTAAGCTATACTGTATATCATGAAATCACTCAAGCACAATGTAGAACAAATGATCCGAAACCTTCCGGAAGACAGCACGGTGGAAGACATCCAATACCACCTGTACGTGCTGGATAAAATCCAGAAGGGCCAGGACGCAATACGTGACGGTAAAGGAATCTCTCACGAAGAGGCCAAAGCCAGGTTGTCCAAATGGATTACAAACTAATCTGGTCGCCTCAGGCGATTGAAGATATTAAAGCGATCGCAGAGTATATTGCTCGCGATTCAACTTTTTATGCCGAATCAACTGTCGAGCGAATATTTCAAGCCCCAAAGAAGTTACTTCAATTCCCCAAACTCGGCCGTGTCGTGCCGGAGAAGAGCGATGCATCCATTCGCGAGATATTCGTTTTTCAGTACCGAATTATTTACGAGATTCTCGCATCTGAAATACATGTCCTTACCGTTGTGCACGGAAAAAGGATCATTGAAGATTTGATCTAATCAGATTATTGGAATTGGGTACCGATTTCCTCCGGGCTGAGGGCGGTGGCGTACATGCGAAGGTCGTCGATCAGGCCCATAAAGAAAGTGCCGGGTTCGAGGGGGCTTGCGGCGCCGATGTAGAGGCCACCTTCGGACGGTTCCAGGCCGGCGGCGGTGTCGCGGGCGACCTCGACGCCGTCCACGTAGAGAATTCGGTTGTCGGCGTCCCGGACGAAACCGATTTGATGCCAATTTCCATCGGTCATTACGGCTGCGGAAATCAGCGGCGGTCCGGCCGGGCTGGCGTTGCGGCCAATTACTTCCGGATTCTTGAGGTCCGTTCGCAATGCCCCATCGGTGGGATCGGCCATTAACCAGTTGACGCCCCCTTCCTCCGTAAGGAGTCCCGAGGACTGTGCGAGGATGACCTGGCCCGGCGCGCCGCCTTTGATCCATGCCAAGACGCTGAACGATCCCAGCGCCGGGTCGATCACAAAGGGTGTGACAACGTAATCATCCGTCCCATCGAAGCTCAGCACGCCGGTATTCATACCGCCGTCCGGCTGCCATTGCGGATCGCCGTTCAGGACGCCGTCGAATTTACCGATGGCGTTATACGCGATGCCGCCATCCGCTTCGTCAAACTTCCAGTAGGCCATCAAATCGACCGGCAAAATCTCGTAGAACAAATGCTCTGAGACGACGATCAAATCCTCGATGTCCACGATGCCGTCGCCGAAAGGCGGCGGAGCCACGTCGTAAGCCGGGGCGTCCTGATGCCAGTGATCGAACATCTCGCCGACGTCGTCGCCATCGACTAATCCGTCCCCATTAAAATCCACGGCGCCGGCCACGACGACCGAATCGGTGGCCTGCGCAAAACGAATGCCCAGTTCGATCTGCCCGGCGGCGGCGACGTGCAGGTTGTCCGAATTCATCGGCAGATCATCGGCGGGGACGAATCGGGCGCCGTCGGTCGCACTGACGTGGCCCGAATTCTCATCGACGTCGAGCTGTCCCTGACGCACCTGGTCGCGGTAAGTATAAGCCGACAAAACGACCGGCAACACCTGGCCATAGATAAACGGCATGTTCGGCACATTGAATTGCGTCCGAACGCGCCGGATGAAGTGCGAAAGGTTCCGGTCATACACCGGCCCAAAATCACTATTCCTCGCGTCCCTCTCGCCTTGCTGCCAGAGCATGCCTCGAATGACGGGTTCGTAGCCTTGAGCGATCAAAGAGGCGATGCCGGCGTTGACGGTCTCGACGAAGGTCGCGTATTGCGGACCGAAATGGCTCGTGTCGCCGGGATGGGCGCCCGGATTCCAATCCGCCCCGATATCCGTTCCGCCCACGGCGTGCTTGATCAGCGCGATTTGCCGGTCGGGGTACAGCTCGGCCATGCGATTGCCGAAGCCGATCTCGGGGCCGAAACTGTTTTGATTATTCGAGGCCGGCCGGAGGGTCGTCCACTGGCGAGCGGGTTGACCGGTATTCAAATTGGCAGAATGGTAAAGCATGACGTTCTCGTTGTACAAGACCGATGGATCCGGCAGCTCGGAAATGGCACCGTGGCCCACCATATTCGATTGCCCGCCGAGCAGAAAGACATCCACCTGGACACCAGCCGCCTGAACACACGCCGCCGGCAGTAGAACAAATAGCGATAGTCGTACCATTCGTTTTTTCATCGTACTGCGCTCCGAAATTGTACCGCGTGAAATCATACCCTAACCTTTCCCTTCCTTGGAATCCGACGAGGCCTGCTCCGTCAGAGGCCGCTTTACATTTAGCCTTTTTATATTATACCCGTTGTCCCGGCTGTGAAAAAATACATTCGGCGCTTTTATTTCATAAAGCGTCTCTTTCCGCGACTTTCTTGACGTAGAAACCCTAAAAATGCATCAAAAGTTGTCAAAACGGCACAAAATTTTCAAAAAATTCACAAAAAGCAACAAAAAATAACACAAAAAAAACGCAGAATCCACTTGACTCTTCACGATTAAATTAGTATAATATATATCTAATAATATAAATAGAATAGCAGAATACAGAACACAGGAGACAGCCTACAGGAGATCAGGCGATCAGGTTACAAGGACGGGGGAATCAGGATATCAGAAAACAGGCATTGAATAATGAATATCGAAAAAAATCGTGTCTTGGCGCCTTTGCGGCTATGAGGCAATTATGCAAAACAAACCCAATTTTTTAGAATCGTGCCTTTGTGTCTTCGTGGCAAAATGTGCAAAACAAAGCCAATTTGCAGAAGCCGAAATTTATATAAAGCATTTTTAGGAAATGGATTATGGCAACTTTCCCTCCATGAACAGTCCAAAAACAAAGCCAATTCTAAGCCAAACACCAGCCCTGCCGGGACGGTATCCTACTGAACCGACGGGGCGTGGTAGAGGGCGAAGGTGGAGATGGTGGGGCTAACGCGGGCGTCCAGGATTCGGATGCGCACTTTGTCGGTCGTGGTGTTGGGGATGCGACAAATGCGTTTGTAGCCGACGGTTTGGCCCTCGGCGACTTCTTGCCATTGGCCGTCCTTTTGCACGTCAATAGCGAAATTGGCGATGCGCTGGCCATAGTCGCGGATTTGCTCCTGGAACATCACGATGTTGAAGGTCTTTTCGCCGGGCAAGGTGATCGTCAACTCGGCCTGCGTCGTCCCGTCGGGCGGCCTCCAGCACGTCGTTGTGTCGCCGTCGAGCGCGTTGGCGGCGTCAAAGCCAGCGCCGCGGGTGGCGGAAGCGCTCGCCGTCGCACCGGCGGCGAGGTTGGTTTTGAACGTCTCGCGGAGGATGTGGCCGAGTTCGGCTAGTACCTTGCCGTCGCGTTCGGCGAAATGGCCGTCACGGTTGGGCGGGATGTTGAGCAAAAGCACCGTATTGCCGCCGACAGAGCGATACCAGATATCGAGGATATGCTCGGTAGTCTTGACGCGCTGCTTTTCGTCGCGCCAGAACCAGCCATGCCGGATGGACGTGTCGGTCTCAGCGGGATACCAATGCAGGTAGCCGCCCTTATTAAGAGTCTCTTGCAGCTTGTCGAGGCTGCCCAGGTCCTGCGCGGTCATGTCCGGCCACGTGAATTGATCCGCCGGGGCGTCGATGGGAATGACGCTCCACTCGGCCTTTCGCGAGTTCCCGGCCTCGTTGCCGACCCAGCGCACGTCGGGACCTTTGCCGAATATCACGGCCTGCGGCGCCAGCTCGCGGATCATCGCGTACCACTTCGCGTAGGTGTACTTCTGCCCGCCTTTACGTTTGGGATGGGCGCCGTCGAACCAGACCTCGTGAATCGGCCCGTACTCGGTCAGCAGCTCGAAAAGCTGGTTGAGAAAATATTCGTTGTAGTCATCGACGAGATACTTGAAGGTCCGCTTGTCACGGAACGGCCGGCCCGGCACCGGACGCGGGATTGTTCGCTGCGAGTATTGGCTCAGATTGCCGTACAGGCCCTTCGAATTCTCGATTTGGTACAGGTCTGCCGGTGACAAATACACGCCGACTTTCAGGCCGTATTTTTTGCACGAGGTCACCAGGTCGCGCAGCACGTCGCCTTTGCCAGCCCGCCAATCGCTCGATGCGACCGAGTGCGTCGTGTAGCGCGTTTGCCAGAGGCAGAAGCCATCGTGATGCTTGGCCGTCAGGATCACCTGTGTCATCCCTGCGGCCTTCATCATTTGGCACCACTGGTCGGTATCCAGTTTTTCGGGATGGAAGATTTTCGGGTCCTCCATGCCGGTGCCCCACTCCCGTCCGGTAAAGGTATTGACGCCTAAGTGGACGAAGCAAATGAATTCCAATTCCTGCCAGGCCAACTGCCGGGGTGAAGGTTTCACATTGGCGGCCTTGCGGATAACCTCTTTTCGTGAAAGGGAACCGCCTTGCTCGACTTCATCATAAACGCGGACGTAATCAACAACGAAAGTATCGGGAAGCTTCGCTTTTTTTATGTCACCACCCCATTTGCCGATTTCTTCAGTCAGCTTCATAAACTGCGGCACCTGCGAGACGCCGCCGGCGCGGGTGCGCCAGGTTTCCTTGTCATCGACGTAGAATACATACTCGTCCGGCGTCCAGTGCAAGCCAAACGTGTGAAAGCCTTCGCTGACACCCGGGATTGTAATTTGCCCGGTTCCGGCGCTCTTGTGCGCCTTGCCGTAGCCGTCCCAGTGGAGGTTCTGCGTGATTTTGTCCTCGCGCCAAGGTTTTTCCATGATGTCAATCTCGGTCCCGTCCCGGCCCTCGTCGCCGACCTTGCTCACGCCATCGGTCATGAGCCAGAAGGCAGGCCAGTGCCCCTCCTGCGTGGGGAACTTGCAGCGACAGACCCAGTAGCCGAACGTGTGCTCGAATTTTCCCTTGGTGCGCACGGCGCCGGATGTGTACCGGTCGCCGTTTTGCTTGGTGCGAATCATCAGATGGCCCCTACCGTCGAGGTAGGCGTCCTCTTTGACCCAGAATCCATCCCGGCGCTTCCAATCACCCAGGATGACCCATTTGGATGCGTCGATCTTTGTGCCCTCGAATTCATCGCTCCAGGCCAGTTTCCACGTTTTCCCCTCGGGCAGCGGGGGAAGGAACGGTTCTTCGGCCGTCGTCGCGTAGGTGAAACAGCCCGTCGCAGCGCAGAAAATCCCCACAATCATCATCGGACAAGTCCATTGCTTTTTCATGAGCCTCTTTCCCTTTTCAAGTTGCTTTTTGGCCGTGAGGGCGCTGGGTGGCGCGGATGCCGGAGATAATCGTGACGGTGACCATCAGAATGAACGTCACGGTTGTGAACCAGTAGCCCCATTTGGCGGTCTGAACGTGGGCCATTTTGATAATGACGGTGCCGATGGCGAACGATTGCAGAAACATTTTGATTTTGCCGGATTTCGTCGCGGCGAAATTGACGCCGCGGGCCTCCGCAATGTGTCGCAATACGGTCACATACGCCTCTCGTGCGATGAGAATCCCCGCCACCGACCAGTGGATCGCCGTGAGGACGCCGGGACTCAGATCGAACAGCTTCGGCTGGCCGATCAGGGCAAAGCAGATGAAGGCGCCGCAGACGAGAATCTTATCGGCCAGCGGATCGACCATTCGCCCGAACTTGCTGGTGACATGTAACTTCCGGGCGGCATAACCATCGACGATATCGGTCAGGCCGGCCACGACAAAGAGGATAAAGGCGACGTCGAGAAAATCGGGAAACGGCCTCTCCCCATCGGCGTAATAGGGCGGAGCCAAAAGAATCATAACCAAAAAGACAAGGGTTAAGACAAGCCGGCCAAGAGTCAGAATGTTTGGAATCTGCCTGAGCATAATCTGAAGTTTACATTTCTTCCGAGATAATTCAATAGCTAAATTTGCTCGACGAGCACGTCGTAGTCACTCGTCCCCACGACCTTTGTCTCGATAAACTGTCCGGGCCGCGCCGAGCCATTCCGGATGAAACAAACGCTGTCGATATCGGGCGCCTGACCGTAATAGCGGCCCCGGCATAAACCATTGGGATCGATTGCGTCCACGAGGCACGTCAGCGTCTGGCCGATCCTGTTTTCATTTTGCGCAAAGGCGATCGCCTGTTGAGTCATCATCACTTTGTCGAGGCGCTGCTGCTTGATCGTCTCCGGAATCTGACCGGGCATCTCGGCGGCGGCGGTCCCGGATTCGGGATAGAACGGGAAACAGCCCAACGCATCGAAACGAGCCCACTTGATAAAATCGAGGAGCTCCTCGAATTGCTTATCGGTCTCACCCGGGAAGCCGACCATCACCGTCGTCCGAAGAACGACATCGCCGATAACGGATCGGAGCTTTTCGATCAATCGCCGGAGCGCATTATGCGTATCGGGCCGCCGCATTGACTTCAGTATATCATCATTAACGTGCTGTATGGGGATATCCAGATAGTGAACCGTCTTTTGGCTTTGGGTAATCGTTTCGATCAGTGTGTCGCTTATTCCCGCCGGATACAAATACATTAATCGAATCCATTCGAGGCCATCCATCTTTTCAAATTTCCTGAGAAGCACCGACAGGCCGTCTTTCATTTTCCAATCCCGCCCATAGTACGTTGTATCCTGCGCGATCACGTTGAGTTCGACCGCTCCGGCCGAAACCAACTCCGCCGCCTCGGCGAGAATCCGCTCCTGAGGTTTGCTTCGGAATCGGCCTCGGATGGCCGGGATCGTGCAGAACGAACAGAGGCGATTACAGCCTTCGCTGATTCGGAGATAGGCCCAATGCCCCGGCGTAATCCGCAGTCTGCATCTGTCGTCCGGAACAGCGCGGCGCGACGGCGCTCTCGCCATAGAACGTTGTGCTGTTTCCGGGGAACGGCCGGAGGTACGAGGCGCCGCAGGTGAAGCAGACAACATTTTTTTTAATATGTTGGCAATATTATCTCGCTGAGCAAGACTGACCACGGCGTCTATTCCCTCGACCTGGTCGAAGAGTTCCGACCCCAGTCTCTGGCCGAGACAGCCGGCAACCACCACTTTTTTTACAGCGCCGCATCGTTTACGACCGACGGCGTGTCGAATGGCGTCGAGTGACTCGTCCCTGGCCGGGGCGATAAAACCGCAGGTGTTGATGACGACAACATCGGCATTATCAGGCTCAGCGGTTATCGGAAACCCCGCTTGGGCGATTTCAGCCAACATCCTCTCGCTGTCGACCACGTTTTTAGGACAACCTAAGGAGATAAAGCCGACCGTTAATTCGTGGTTTTTTTTCCCCATAACCTCATGGAAACTCATAAAACGGGGCCCGGAAACCGAAAAAGCCCAAACATTTTCTCTAATTATGCAGTAATATACTTGACGATAGAAGAATAGGCAATATAATAGGTGTTTATCTCGTCTCTATATAGGGTGGAGGTGCTTAAGTGTTAAGTACGTCGATGCTCGATACGAGATTGTAAAGGCGGTCATGTAATTATGATGGGTAACAGCCAAAAAGCCGGCCGCATCCGAGGCCTTATGGTGGCTGTTGGAATCGTGCTCTGGACCGGAGGATTGGGTAATATCTCCGCCCAAACTGACACGGAGCTCGAGGCAGAGAGGACGTTGCGCGATCTGCAAATCGACGTCATGGCTACCGAGCCGAACGTTCCCTGGCCCGTTGCGTACACGCAACCCCCAAAAATTTTCGAGCAAGTCGTCGGCGGGGTATCGGAGTGGAAACTATTTTATTTCTGCAAGCACCACACATCCGAGGAGCTTAGGAAAATTCTTCATGAGCAATTCGCCACGACGCTTTTCGATAAAAAGAAGAAACCGGAACCCCATCCGGACTATACCGTCACCAGCAGTCCCGCGACCAACCAGTTGATCGTACGCTGCCCGCAACGTGAGGACATCGATGCCATCCTCGAAACACTCGAGCATATAGACGTCCCACCGATCCAGGTCAAGATCCATTGTCTGATCTCAGAGATCTACGCGGACATGACGTTTGACCGGGAAACGACGATCGAAATCGAAAACCTGCTCGGCGAAAGTATCGCCATGAAGCCCGCCGGAACGGCGTTCGGCGCCGACGTGCGGCAATTAATCATGGACGATGAATATCTGGCCGCGTTCCCCGGCGCCTCGATCAGAGAGATACAGCGATCCAGAATGGGTCTCAATATCGGGTACCTTAGCACGACCCATAATTTCACACTTTTGGTGGACCTGCTTGAGTCAAGAGGGTATCTGAAGATTCTGATGAATCCAACCCTGACGGTCGTCAACGGCAAAACGGCCAAAGTCTCGGCAATGGAGCACGTCCCCATCGACACCATCACCATGCGTCGCACCGACGCTGATTTCCTGGAAACCAGAACGGAATACGAAGACGTCATTGATTCGCTCGAGATCACGCCCCATGTTTTCGCCGACGGCTACATTGGCCTGGAAACGGATATCGTGCTCGGCGCCCGAAATACCCCCGACGGCGTCAAACAAGTGCCCATCATTACCAAGAAGGAAATCACGAACGAGCAAAACCGCATTCGGGAAGGCGAAAGCCTGATCATCGGCGGCATGAGAAAGACCGCAAGTTTCGGCGTGATCCGTGGCATCCCGGTCCTCAAAGACATTCCCCTGATCGGCTTCTTATTCTCCGGCGAAGATACCGAGAAACGGGCCGTCGAGACCATTTTCATCCTGACTCCCACGATCTCGAGCGACGGCAGAAAAAGACAAGATGTCATGGCGGAGATCCAGAGAAAACACGATCCGACCTCGCCTCCGAACCTCAGTGATATGATGACAGATCCTTTCGGCTTCAAAGCGCGGGAGAAGGCTCAGGAGGACAAACTCCAGGAAGTCGAACATATGCGTCTCGAAGCCCAAAACAGGGAGGCGCAGGCTGAAATTGACATCCGAGAAGCCGAAGAGCGAGCCCTAAAAGCCGAGGAAGAACTGGAAAAGGTCAAAAGCGAAGCGGCCAAAGCCAGCGCGGAAGCTGAAGCCAAGGCCAAAGCGGCTGAAGAGGCATTAGTCAAGGCGAAGGCCCTTCAGGCGGCCGCCGAAAAGGCCAAAGCCGAAGCCGAGGCAAAGGCTAAAGCCGCTGAAAAGGCTCAGAACAAAGATACTAATCATTCCGGAGCCCAAGCGGAAAAAGCAACGTCCGAGAAGAAGGTCTCTGACGCGGGAAAGCCCAAAAAAGACGCCGGAGAGGGCAAGGCCGAAAGCTAAGCTTAAGAATATCCAAAGAAAGAAACAAGCGAAACCGATGGCATCTCGGAAAAAAATGTACAGTCGCTTGTGTTATGCAAATTGCAGTATCAGCCCAGTGGGGGGGAATGAATATTAATTTTCAGTGAAGGGAGAAAATATGGACAACCTCGAGATGAGCAGCTTTAGCAACCCAGACCTCGACAAGCCGATCCCCTTTGATGATCCGAGTCCAGGCGAATCCGGCGTGTCACATGCGCCTCTGGATTTGGGGGGCAGTCCTGCCGTTCAGATACCCCCGGCCGCCACACCCACGCCGAAATCCGTCGCCAAACCGACCCCCTCTCCTGCAACGCCAGCCAAAACAGTATCCATAGCAGCGCCCGCCGGTCGGATCGAAGGCGTCAGAACCTTCTTTACAAAGTTACACCCCGGCGCGATTAACTTTCTCGATGAACAAATCACCCGCTGGCTGAAGGAAAATCCGGAAATATCGGTCAAGCGAACGAATATCGCCGTTGGCGAGATCCAGGCCAAGAAAACCGAGCCCAATATTCTCATCTCGGTTTGGTATTAACATTGTCTTAAGGTCGTGAAATCCCAGACACCTTGTGCAGGCTTATCCGGTGTGGAAGCCCTCAACGGTCTTTCTGCTCCTAAACGGCCCTCCTGGCTCAACACAGTCAAATTGCCATCTGTCGTCGACGCACGAATCCCTGCATAACGGATAAAAAAATATCAACATAAGTGCTTGACATGTCATGAGTTTTACTTTATTTTCGCTCAATTGTCCGTCTGTATAGAGCATATGAGATGAATTTGTGTAGATTGTTTGGAGGTCTTTTGTGGCTAAAGAACTGGCACGGAAACTTATTAACGCAGGGGTGCATTTTGGACACGGCGTGAGCCGATGGAACCCCAAGATGGCCCCGTTTATTTTTGCCAAACGCGGCAACATCCACATTATCGACGTTAAAAAAACCCTTAAAGGATTACTGATCGCCAAGAAACTGCTCGCCGAGGTGGTCTCTTCCGGCAAAGACGTCGTTTTCGTGGGAACCAAGCGCCAAGCCCAAAAAGCCATCGAGTCGGCGGCCCAAAAATGCGAGATGCATTATGTTTCCCAGCGGTGGCTTGGCGGAATGCTCACCAACTTCAGGACGGTGCGCGCCCGACTCCAGAGACTGGAGCAGTTGGAAGCCATGGCCGAAGACGGAACGCTCGACATCGAGAGCAAGAAGCAGGCATCGAGACTCAAACGGGAAATGCGCAAGATCAAAGCGAATCTGGAAGGCGTTCGAAATATGTCTCGTCTGCCGGGCGCCGTGATCGTGGTCGATGCGAAAAAAGAATATCTTTCGCTGCGGGAAGCCAGGAAGCTGGACATCGCCACCATCGGACTTCTCGATACGGATTCGGATCCGGATACGGTGGATGTGGCAATCCCGGCCAATGATGATTCGATCAGAGCCATTGACCTGATCCTCCACGAGCTGGCCGATGCCGTAGCCATCGGCAAGACGATGACGGCCGCTCGTCAGGAACAGCCCCCCCAGCGACCGAGACGCGTTCGTTCGAGAAGACCTCCAATGGCGCGTGCCGGCGAAGACCGGACTCGGCCGGCGGAACAAGAGAAACAAAGTCCCGAGCAAAAGGTCGCCGCCGTTTCGCAGGAATCTCAAACCACGCAGCAAGAACCTACGGAACAAGGCGGAGAAACCGTGACAGAGAATCCATAGTCTTTTGACCGGCCTTTGAATCCCCGGTTAAAGCAACACAAAGAACCAGTCACAAACTAAAAATGAACAGGAGTTTTTAAAATGCCGGAAATCTCAGCAGCCATGGTCATGGAACTGCGGAAAATGAGTGGACAGGGAATGATGGACTGCAAGAAAGCACTCCAGGAAACCAATGGCGATGTCGAACAAGCCATGGATCTCCTGAGAAAAAAGGGCCTGGCCACCCTGGCCAAACGCGCCGGACGCGACACGTCCGAAGGCCTCGTGGTATGCAAGAGTAGCGAGGACGGTAAAACCGCGGTTTTGGCGACGCTCTGCTGTGAGACCGATTTCGTCGCCAAGAGCGATGATTTTGTGGCGACGGCCAAAACCCTGGCCGATTATGCACTGGCCTGTCCGGCCGACGAGGGTGTGGACAACCTGCTTGAGACCTCCGTGGACGGCAAAACATTCAATGGCATCCTCACCGAAACCGTCAGCAAAACCGGCGAGAAAACCCAGGTGGGAGACTACGCGAAATACTCCATTGACGGCCCAGGTCTCATCGGGACGTATATTCACTTCAATGAAAAAGTCGGGACCATGCTCCAGATCGAGACCGGCGATGTAGCAACGGCAAACAATGAAGCGCTTCAGCAAACCGCGACCGATATCGCCATGCACATTACGGCAACCAAACCCATGGCGCTGGATAAGGATCAAATCGATCCCGAGACCATTGAGCGGGAGAAGGCCATCTTCGCCGAACAGGTCAAAGGCAAACCCGAAAATATCATCGGAAAAATCGTCGAAGGCAAAATGCAGAAATTCTATGTGGAAAACTGTCTTCTGCAACAACCCTTCGTGAAAGACGACAGCAAAACCATCGAGCAAGTCCTCGCCGAGGCGGCCCAACAGGCCGGCGGTGAGGCAAAAATGAAACGGTTTGTTCGATTCGAGGTCGGATAACGGATGTCCCTCTTAATCGTGAAGCGCGTTTAGCAAGAACCTCACGAGAGAGAGCAAACGTATGGCAGAAAGTTTATATCATCGCGTGCTTCTGAAACTGTCGGGCGAAAGTTTTTGTCAGCCCGGCCAGTTCGGCATCGACGGCTTTGCACTCGAGTCGGTTGCCGAAAGAATCGTCGAGATCTGCAAGCTCGGCCCGCAAGTGGCGGTTGTCGTTGGGGCGGGTAATTTTCTCAGGGGGGAAAGCTTCTCCCAAACGAGCCACATCCCCAGAAACACTGCGGATTATATGGGGATGCTGGCGACGATCATCAACGCCTGTGCCCTCCAGGAGACACTTGAGAAGCTCGGCCAGCCCACCCGGGTGCTCAGCGCGATCGAAGTGCCGGCCATGTGCGAGCCGTTTATCCGCCGGAGGGCCCTTCATCATCTCGAGCATGGAAGAGTCACCATTTTGGCCGGCGGGACCGGAAATCCCTTCTTCACTACCGATACCTGCGCCGCCCTGCGGGCTTCGGAACTCGACGCCGACCTGCTCATCAAGGCCACAAAGGTTCAGGGCGTTTATAGTGACGATCCGGCGACGAATCCGGACGCAGAATTTTTTAACCAGGTCTCTTACGACCAGGTGCTGACTCAAAAGCTCAGAATCATGGACCACGCCGCGATCAGCCTGTGCCGGGACAATCATATCCCGATCACGGTCCTGAATATCTTCGAGCGAGGCAACATCGCCAAGGCCCTGTGCGGCGAGCACATTGGAACCAAAATAGTGATGACCTGAGGTTGACCATGCCGACCAAACACATCGTCTCAGATACCGAATCGAAAATGAAAAAAGCGGTCGAAATCCTGCATGATGAATTAAAGACCGTGCGCAGCGGCAAAGCCTCGACCGGGCTGGTCGAAAACATCAAGGCCGACTTTTACGGAACACCCACCCCGCTCAAACAAATGGCCACGCTGGCGACGCCCCAGATGGACATGATTGTCATTAAGCCCTTCGATCCCAGCTCGATTAAAGAGATCGAAAAAGCCATCAAGGCCAGCGATCTGAGCATCGCGCCGATTGTGGACGGCAAAGTCATTCGGCTCAACATCCCGGCACTCAGCGAAGAGCGAAGAAAGCAGCTCGTTCAGCAAGCCAAACAAACCGGCGAGCAAACAAAAGTCAGCATTCGCAACATCCGAAGAGATGCGAACAAGCACCTCGAAAAGGAGCAAAAAGACAAGCTCATCACCGAAGACGATCTCGAAAAAGGCAAGAAGCAAGTCGATGACATCACCAAGCAATATATCGACAAGGTCGACGAGCTCATCAAGAACAAATCGGACGAAATCATGCTCGATTGAGTAAATCGTGGAAAACGCGGGATCCTGCGCCCCTCCTCCTACGACCTCCATCCCGTCTGAAAGCAGATCCAGCCGCCAAAACGCGAGAAAGCACTGGCTCACAAGGCACAAGTGGGTTATTGTATGTTTTTTACGTTCTTGTGTTGCATACGTTTGATTCTATTATTTCTTTTCGGGGGTTATAACAATGCGAGCTTCAAAAAAACGATATCCTGAGCCACGAAAAAAGACCGGCACGAAAATCCTCAAGCGGATTCTATTATTGCTTCTTATTCTGATCGTCATAGTACTATTGCTTGTCCCGGCCGTGGTATCGTCCGAGAAAAGTCGCCAACTCATACTGGCAAAAATCAATCATTCGATCGCCGGCCGAACAAATTTCACGGATCTGTCCGTGGGATGGCTCAAGGGCATCAAAATCGAGGAATTCAGCTTCGATGACGACGCCGGGCAAATCTCCGTCCGTGCCGGAAAAATCACAACGACGCCCCATTACACGTCCTTCTTGTCCGGCAACTTTTCCTTCGGCCAGACCCTGATCGATCAACCGAGAGTCGAGATCAATCTTCAGCAACTTCAGACACAGAAAACAAGAGTGGCCTCCGGCCCGGAGCCGAAGCGCGTCCCGACAAAAGCCGTCGGAATCGCCCTGGTCACGGACATCGTTGTAAACGACGGCAGCTTCAAGATCACCGATCAAAACGCTCGAACGGTTGAAGCAACGAAGATTCATTCAAAGCTAAACGTCCGCCCCCCGGGACAGCAGAGCCGCTTCAATCTGAATATGACCATCGACGGGGAAGGCAAGCCGTCAACGATCCGAGCGGATGGCCGGATCACTCCTCCTAAAAAACAATCCGGCTGGAGCCTGAAAGGGACGACCGGCGATATCGCCATCGAAGTGAACGACCTGGATCTCGAATCTCTCGCCCCGTTTCTTGCTTTGGGAGGCATTGATGTGCAGACTGAAGGCCTTGTTTCCGGCCAAGCCAAAGGCCAGATGAAAGACGGCCGGTTAGAAGGCATAACCGGCAACATAACAGCAAACGACTTGGATATCTCAGGTCCTGTGCTCAAAGGCGACCGGTTACAAACACGTGCGTTGGATATCAATGTGAATCTAAGCCAGAAAGATAAGACGATTACCATCCAGAAACTGCAGGTCAAAAGTGACTGGGCCACGACGTCCGTAAGTGGAACGGTTCCGACCACGTTTGGATCGTTCAATCATTTTTTGGAAGCTGACTCACCTTACAACCTGGAGGGCGATTTCAATTGCGACGTTGCCGCGGTGTTGTCACAACTGCCCAAAACGTTAGGCGTCAAAGAAGGGATGCATGTGATTGCGGGCCAGTTGACCGGTCAGGTTCAAACCTCGACCTCGAACGGACGCCGACGAATTCATGCCCAGGCGACGCTCGCCGGATTAGAAGGCACCCTGGAAGGGAAAAATATCGCCCTGTCGGACTCGATCTGGGCCGAAGCGCAAGTTTCGTCGGACAAGACTGGTATCAGGTATGACAAGCTGGACGTCTCGGCTCCGTTTGCCAGGATCAACTGTTCGGGCAAAAGTGATTCGCTTCAATACGACGCCCAAACGAACTTGACCAAACTTCAATCGGAGCTGGGGCAGTTCGTCAATATTGGCCAATACGAAGTAGCCGGAGAGCTTCTGAGCAAGGGACAGATCGCCATTACAGAAGAGAAAATTACAGCGTCGAGCTCCTCCGTGGTCAACAAACTTCGCTTGAATTCGCAGGATGGCCCAAGCGCTTCGGAACCGAAAGCCGAAATCAATTCGGTCGTCGAGATAGATACCAAGGACAGCATTGTCTCGATCCGTTCGGTCACCGCCGATGCGAGTTTTGGGCGGTTCAGTATAAAAGACGGCGTCGTGCCGCTAAACAGTGACTCCGGCAAGTCCATGAATCTCGACATCTCGGCAAGTCACGTCGATTTTGAGAAGGTCCGGCCGTTTGCGATTCTGCTGGCCTCCTTTCCGGAGGAGATGCAGTTAGCCGGGATCGCCGAATCGAAACTCTCCGTCAACTCCCAAAAGGAGATCTACAGAATCACCACCGATTCGACAAAAATTGACGGCTTTAAGTTTAGCTACCCCGAGAAGAAACCCTTCGGGCCGAATGATGTCACACTCGCTTTTGACGTCGAGCTGAATCCCAAAGAAAAAGCAATCAACGTCAAAACGTTAGATGTGAACAGTCCGCCAATCAAAATTCGCAAAGGTGAATTCAGCCACGTCAGCAAAGATGAAAAGACCCGGTTAGCCGGAAAAGCCGAGTGCGAATACGACTGGACAGCCGTCGATACCGTCGTGTCACCGTACTTACCGGAAGGTTTGAGCTTAAAAGGCAAACGAAAAGACGCCATCAATTTCGCGAGTGAATTCCCGACCGGTCAGGCGGACCAGCTCGTGCCTAACCTTACGGCCACGGGCACATTGGGCTTCGAGCAGGCCGATTATATGGGATTGAACTTCGGCCCCACCGATACGGATATCCGGATCGATGACGGCGTTTTGACTATCGCCCCGTTTACGACGACCGTTAATGAGGGCCAACTCAACTTCGCCGGGCAAGCCAATTTCAACCAAAAACCCGCCCTGCTGAAAACCACCAAACCGATGCAGATCGCCAAGGGCATTAAAATCAACGATGAAACCTCAAAAAAACTCTTGAAATACGTCAGTCCCATTTTCGCCAACGCGGTGAATACCAGCGGGATTACGGATTTTCATTGCGAGCAATTAGCCATCCCCATGAGCGCCGAGGCGAAAAACAAGGCCGTCGTGATCGGCACGATTTCGATCGACCAGTTGCGCATACACGCTTCGGATTTGCTTGGTCAGATTCTCACGACGGGCGACCGAAGTGCGAAAATGAAACTCCATCCGACAAGATTCACTCTCCAGAACGGTTTTCTTCATTACGAAGATATGCAAATAGATGTCGGGGATAATCCGGTGAATTTCAGCGGGACAACCGGCCTCGATGGCAGTCTCGATATGATGGTAACATTACCCTACACTGCCGAGGGCAGAACGGTACGAGTCGATAGGGATGGTTCGTCAAGAAGAATAACAGTTCCACTCAAAGGCACCATCGATAATCCTCAGCTCGATACGAACAAATTTATCGAGGAGCAATTAAAAGATCAAGCGGAAGACCAGTTGAAAAAGATCTTTGAGAAGCTATTCGAATGACGATCCGAATCAGGGATCACGTAGGGGCGGGTCCCTGTGCCCGCCCTTCTTCCTTCGAAAATTCCATCTTTCCGTTGAGAATTCAGAAGTTCTTCGTCATTCGATAGAACCTCAATCCTGGTATGGGCAAGCGCTTCGGCCACTGCGACTCCACGGTCATCCCGCGGCGCTCATAGAATCGGCGTGCTCTGACATTCTTAGCCGAGACGTCGAGGGCCAGTCGCGTCGATCCGCTCGCGCGCGCCCGCTCTTCCAAAGAGTCCATCAAGACCGAGCCGACGCCGTCGCCGCGGAGCTCCTTATCAACAGCGATGGCCTGGAGGTAGAAGTCGCTATCGGCAATGGAATCAATAATCCGCATGAGTGGGGCAAACAGTATCAGCACGATCTTCATTCGCAGATGATACCTGCCCGCCGCCTGCTTCAAGGGTTGGCGTGAGGACCGGCGATGCTGCTCGGCGGTGTAGCCCGAGACCATCCCCACAATAACGTTATCACGCTCTGCAAAGGTGACGTTTTCGTAGGAGAGGTCATGGCCGGGCTCGACGAACGCCCTGGCGATGATCTCCCCGGCGTCACGGCCAAGCATGAAACGAAAGAATCCCTCAGCCGCCTCGTCAAGGTACCGGGCAAACACCAGCCCCTCATCCAACGAGGGCTTGGCCGCACGAAGAGTTATCGGATGCCGATCCATAGGGTCTTTCTTAGCCGAACGCACTGGCTAATGAGACGCGAGCTTGCGAGCGGTCTCAATCAAGCCAAATGTTGAACCTTTTCTTTTCTTGTTTGCTCTAACGTGACAGCCAAATCTTGTGCTTTCATGTTGAACGTATCTGGTAAATGATAAACTTTATGGTGACTAAGGGCGAATAGACCTAGATTGATTCTTGATGATGGCGGATCAGACATGAGTGTATATGTTACTTTGTGTCGGTCTATGCCTTTACCTTGGCTAATTTCGCGTATGTCGGACCACTTCAGGAACTTCTCTCGCTTTCGATTCTTGAGGAGGATTCCATCAGAGGTAACGGTCATCGTATGGCTTGCTATCATGAAAAGGCAATAAGAATAAAACGCCAAAAAAATGCCACCAAATAGAGGTAATACTGATCTTAGAATGATTGATGTAGGTATGCTCGGTAGGGCGCCTAAGCCGAAGAGGATGAAGGCAGAGACCAGGAGCATAGCTCGTTTGGTTTTCGATATCCTGTACTCTTTGTTTAGTTCAATAGTCATGGATGCTTCTGCGTTCAACATAATATTATATGGTTTCTCGTCAATTCCTGATTGTGTTATTCAGAGGTTTGCCTATATTGGCACAGTATCTCAGAATTACAGCCTTTCTAATTCGTTGACACGACAAAACGCATATTATCAGGAAACTTGTTTTTCTCTTGAGACTTCTTCCACTTAGCTCTGACTTGAATGTACCACAATGGCCCGGCAAAGACAAGTTTTCTTGCTGAAATGACAGATTATGTTATTGTTATCAAAAATATCCCGGTCATGTCAGCATGGCCGTGTTTTTGAAAGGGAACTGTAATGCGTGTGCTCAGAACGCTTTTATCCACGCCGACGACACAGCTCGGCAAAGCCGGCCGGCTCATCGTGTTTCAGATCAAGCTGTGGTCGCACTGTGCGAGGCTCTTGAAGAAGAACCGCTCCGGTCAGCAGGCCGCCGCCCTGTCGTATCACACCCTCTTCGGAATGGTGCCCCTGGCCATCGTCATGCTCCTGATCTTCCAATCCTTCCCCGCCTATAGTGACATCGGGGAAAAGATAAAGAACTTCGTTTACGACCAGGCGAATTTCACCGCCTTCAAAAGTCCCACGCCCGACGAACAAAATGCCGAAGAGACGATAAGCCCCACGCCCGATGAGGAGAATTCCGAAGAGACCATCGCCCTGACGGACCATCTCGATAAACTGATCTCCGATTTCTTTACCGAAACGAACAAAGGGCAGATCGGGCTGTTCAGCGTCGTGATCGTGGTGTGGGCCGCTCTGGCTTTGTTGGCGACCATCGAAAAATCATTCAATAACATTTGGCACGTCACCCGAGGCAGGAATTTTCTGCATCGCATCATCAGCTATTGGGCGCTGCTAACCCTCGGCCCGCTGCTCCTCGGGACCGGCATCTACATCGTGACACAACATTCGACCATCGGGCGTCTCCAGAAAACGATCCTGTCGAACGTCGCGCCCGTCGTTCTATCCTATCTCGTCGCGCTCGTCGTCCTCTTCCTGCTGTACTTCGTTTTGCCGAATACGAAAGTCAAGGCGAGGGCCGCCGTCTGGGGCGCCGCCGTAGCCGCCCTGGTTTGGATCGCAGCCAGGAACGCCTTCGGCCTTTGCATTACCGAATTGAAGCTGTACAGTACGGTGTACGGCGTCATGGCGCTGATTCCGATGACCGTCGTCTGGATTTACATCACCTGGCTGACCGTGCTGTTCGGCCTGCAGTTGACCTTCACGACCCAGCATTTGAAAAGCCTGGACGCCGCCGAGATCGCCGCCGCGAAGAAAACCGAGGAGCATTTTATCGCCAACGACCTGACCGTCATTAATGTCGTCAGAGAAATCGCCGCCGCCTTTCAGTCCAATCAGGCCCCCGTTCCCCTCGAAGTGATCTGCAGCAAATTAGACGTCTCCGGAGAGTTCGGGGAAAAATTGCTCAACCACCTGGTCAATAACGAACTGATCCTCAGAACATCCGATCCCGTCGAGGGTTTCGTTCCCGCCAGAGATCCGGCGAACATCAAACTATCCGAAATCGCCGAAGCCGTCGCGACGGCGAGCATCGGTCAATCCACCATCGGTCGGACGGACGTGATGCAGCAGGTGGCTCAATCTCAACAAAACATCCTGGCCCAGTACAACCTCAAACAAATCCTTGACGCAAACTTGAATCCTCATGACGTTAAGACGGTCGAAACAGGAGAGTAGCCGCCCTGTAGATAAAAAACAGACCAAATACAAGCAGTGCCGCCGAGCAGATTATCAGCACGATACGCAGCCCGCGCGGACCGAGGAATTCCGAGCCTTTGAAGCTGGCCCAGGACAGGATTTGCAGCCAGATCAGATCCATTGAAAAGTGGGTCAGTGCAAAAAGAACGAAAGCCCAGATTCCCCACTGCGCCGCCTGCGTCGCCAGAGCCAGGCCGACCGTGGCCCACCAAATCAGAAAGAACGGATTGCCGGCCGACAGGATAATCCCGGCCAAAACTGGTTTGCCGCTGAGAGTTTTCGGCTCGAGCTCAGTTTTGGTTTTCAAACAGCTCAAACCTTGTACCGCCATGAGCAGAAGAAACAAACCCCCCGCCAGACCGATCACAATCTGAACGCCTTGCAGCTCGAAGAATTTTCCCACGCCGAGGACGATGACGACCATGAGAGGAAACTCGACGATCCCGTGGCCGATGGCCATCAGCGTCCCCGCGTAGCGGTTCCGCGTGCCCATCGTGATGACCGTCGCCGTAACAGGCCCCGGCTGCATCACCCCCGAACACGAAATCACCACCACTTGAGTCAGGAAAAAAAGTAAATCCATAAGGCAGCAACTTACTCACCAATAATCTTTACGAGGACGCGCTTTTTTCTTTTGCCGTCGAATTCGCCGTAGAAAATCTGCTCCCACGGGCCGAAGTCGAGCTTGCCGCCGGTGACGGCCACGACCACTTCCCGACCCATAATGCTGCGCTTCAGATGCGCATCGGCGTTATCCTCGAAGCCGTTGTGCTTATACTGCGAGTACGGCTTCTCCGGCGCCAATCCTTCCAGCCACATCTCGAAATCGTGATGCAATCCGGACTCGTCATCGTTAATAAAAACACTGGCGGTGATATGCATCGCATTACAGAGTAGCAATCCTTCCCTGATGCCGCTCTCTCTCAAGCACTCGTCAATTTGCGGTGTGATGTTAATGTATTCCCGCCTTCGTGACGTATCAAACCAAAGCTCTTTTCGGTAACTTTTCATAATTAACTCATCTCCAGTTTTGAATCACAGTCTTTCTTGATGTTGTCAGGCCAGGGGATTTGCTTGAACCAATCCGTATCGCGTACACTCTCAAGGTCGAGATCAGACATCGCATGGTTACATGCCGGTAGTGTGCCGGCATGCGCACCGGCTTCAAGCCACTTTCTACATTCTGCTTCTTCCCCGAGTAACGCGTATGCACAGGCCAGATTATATGCTCCAGAACCCGTCTTTATCGATTCTGCCATCAAGCATTTCTTCTTAGCTTCTTCCAGCATACTTTTTCTTTCCTCACCTTCCTCTTTCTTCGCTAAATCCAAGAGTGTTTTACTCCAATTGTTATAAGCTTCATATTTATCCGTCTTGATTTGAAGGGATTTTTCGTATTTCTCAATAGCCTGCTTGAAAAGTGCTTCTGATTCAACACCTTCTGCATGCTCAGCCAACTTGCAAAGCGCAACACCCCAGCCATTGTAAGCATTGTGCTGTTTTGGCTCGATTTGTGTTGACCTCTCGTATTTCATAATAGCTTGCCTAAGTATTTCTTCAGCTTCAACGCCTTCTTTCTGATCAGCTAAATAAGAAAGTACAATGCCCCAATTATGGTAAGTTTCATGATCGTCTGATTTGATTTGAGTGGACTTTTCATATTGATCAAAAGCATGCCTTAAAAGCACCTCTGCTTCAATACCTTCTTTTTCCCTGGCTAAATCAGAAAGCACGTTTCCCCAATTGTTATACCCCTTGTGATTGTCTGGTTTGATTTGAATGGACTTTTCGTACTTTTCGCAAGCCTGCTTTAAAAGCGTTTCTGCCTCAAACCCTGCTTTTCGTTTGGCCAATTCACGAAGTGCAACCCCCCAATTGTTGTATGCTTCATACCCGTCCGGTGAAACTTGGACGGCTTTTTCATATCTTCCAAGAGCCTGTTTGATAAATTCCTCTGCGTCAATACCTTCTTTTAGTTTGGCCAAATCCATAAGTACATTACCGCAATCGTTGAAAGTTTTATAATCCGGTTGAATCTTCACAGCTTTTTCAAAATTCTCAAAAGATTGTATGAGAAGCTTTTCTGCCTCAAAACCTTCTCTTTGCTTAGCCAACTCGGCCAAAGCAATACCCCAACCGTAGTAAACAGGTGCAATTTCAACTTGGAATCCCTCGACGAGCTGACTAAAGCAATCCACCGCTGATTTAAAGTCTTTGGCTTGCATAGCTTGCAAACCCTTATTCAACAGCTCACTAATTTTCCGTTGCCTTTCAGCCTCCATCCTACTTATATCTCGTTGTTTTTCCGCTTCTTGTACGAGATTGGTAATGAGCGTCTTATTCTTATCTTCTATTTCTTTGAGCTTCTTTGAGACTTCTTCGTCAACGCATACTAAGCTCTTTTGAGCTTTTTCTTCATATTCTCTGGCCTTATCGCTCGCGGTTCTGGCTTCCTTACATGCCTCTCTGGCATCTCTTAGAGCCTCTTTAACATCTGCAAGAGCTTCTGTATACTCTCGTTTGCTCTTAAAAATCGCATAACCCACGAAACCAACGACAAGTGCTATGACAATTCCAAGTGCCCATTTCAGATTATCCACGCAGTCTTTATAGTATTCTCTGGCAAGCTCAGCTTCTATCTGGTCTGCTGACCTTTGCCCGCTTGCAACAGGATTTTTCGTAGCACCTTCTTCAGTGCTCACAGAGGATGCTGCTACTTCTGAATCAACTGGCTCGTTTGATTCCGTTCTATCGCCAGCACAGCAAAAAAATGCCATTGCAACCAAAATAACAATTGCAAATATTTTGTTGAATCCAGAATTCATGTGTCTCTCCCATTAACTTATTGATTCACAAATAATGCGTTGGTTGTTATTCCAAATGGCGCGTTACTCAGTGAAGAATTTCTTTTTTTACTTTTCATACCCTAAGCGATTTTCTTTCATTCTCATTTGACGCTGCTTATCCGGATCATTCTCTCTTGTCGCCAGGTAGATGGCGCAGGTATCGCAAATCAAGACGCAATACGCCAAATTTTCTTCAATTTTATTACTCCTTACTCAATGGAATTACTCTTGTCCCAACAGTTTTCGATAGACGGCTTCGATGGTATCGACCATCCGGTCCGGCGAAAACATTTCCTTCACGAATTCTCTGCCGTTCTCGCCAAGCTGCCGTCTCAAATCTGCATCTTCAATCAATTCTGCACAAGCCTCGATGAGTTGTCCAATGTTTTTCGGTTCGATCAGCCGGCCCGTGCGCTCGTTTACGACTTCTCGCGCGCCGTCCACGTCGAAAGAGATGGCCGGTTTTCCGCAAAGCATCGCCTGCGGCAACGCCCGCGCAAGACCCTCTCTCAGCGAGCAATGCACGAGAATATCCGATGACTGTATAGCAAGTGGAATCTCGCTCGGCGGTAAAAGCCCCGTGAATCGGAACCTCTCAGCCAAACCCAGTTCGCGGACCTGCTTTTTAAAATGCTCCGAAAGGTTGCCGTCTCCAACGAACAACCAAACGACATTCCCAAACCGCTTCGCGAGCGATTTGGCCGACTCCACGATATACTCATGACCCTTGAGCATAAACAGCCGGGCAATCGTGACAAGCACAACGGCATCTTCCGCAATCCCATACTTTTGGCGGAAATCCAGTCGGCTTTGTTGCGAAATCGGCGACAGGAAATCATCCTCATCAATGGCCGAGTACGCGGTTACATACTGCTCGGGCCTCCCAATCCCCACGGCGGTCGCCTGCTCTGTCATGGCATCCGCCACACTGATAAAAAAGTCCGTTCGCTTCGCCGCTGATTTTTCAATGGCGATGTAGAATTTGTTCAAGACCGGACTTTGATAGGGATGAAATGCCAACCCATGGATGCCGTGCACAACCGCCGGCAGGTTTTGAGCCCATTGGCCTTTCAAGGCGTATCCGGCGAACCGGCCCAATATCCCCGCCTTAGCCGAGTGGGTATGGACAATGTCCGGCTGCAATTGTCGAAGCAGTTTCTTAATCTCGAAATAACTGGGAATGTCGTTGAGAGGATTAATCGCCCGGCGAAGCCGATCGACGACGATAATTTCGTAGCCCTGCCCCTTCGCCTGATTAAACAGCTCGCCTTCCGGCCCCAGCGCCGGCCCGGTCACCAACGTGACATCATGCCCGCGCCGAGCGAGGACCTTGCAGGTGATAAGCGTATTCTCCTGCGCTCCACCGACAATCAACCGGGTTATGATATGAACAATTTTCATAAACGAAAGAATACAGAATACAGGACACAGGATACAGAATAAAAAACGTGGAGTACAAAATCCGCAACGTATTCTACCTACCTGACGTTCAGATTTCACTTGTTTCTCTTAACTGCGTTTGAGTAGGCAGCGAGCAGTTTAGCAACTTCATCTATCTGTTTTTCAAGAACATCCGTTTTGCCATATGCTAAGTCATTCGCCAAAATCAAATAGTAACGGCATTCTTCGAGCGATCCCTGAGAAATATTCATAAATCGTATTTTGTCAGCGGACCCGGTTTTTTTGAATCCTTCAACTATATTAGCCACGATGGAAATTGCCGCGCGTCTTAGCTGAGAAGTCAAGCCATAAATTTCCTCCTTCGGAAAACCCATAGTAAAACGATATACTGCAAGAACAAATTTATGCGCCTTTTGCCAGACGATCAAATCCGTAAATCTCTTCGCTGTTTGTTTAGTCATTTTAATCCTCCCTTCCTGTGTTCTGTGTCCTGTGTCCTGTATTCTATTTCTAATACTCTATCCACATCAGGCACAAACCCTCAGGCGGCGCGAGGCGTCCGGCGGCGGTTCGGTCTCTGGCTTCGAGGATTTCTTCGATCTTTTCCGGCTCCCATCGGCCCACGCCGATATCGACCAGCGTTCCGACAATGTTTCTGACCATATTATACAGGAAAGCGTCGCCTTCGACATCCACGTAGATCCACTCGTTCTCAGAGGTGACCTCGCAACGTAAAATTGTGCGGACGGTCTGATCGCGCTTGTCTTTTGCGGCGGCGAAGGATTTAAAGTCTTTCGTCCCGACAAGCCGCTGGGCCGCCTGGTGCATCGCAGTGACATCGAGCTGCCTGGGGATATGCCAGCACTGATTCAATTGGAGAACCGGACGGAATGGGCCTGTGTAGATCGTGTAGCGATAGAGCTTACTCTTCGCTCCGCCCATTAGGTCGAACTTACGGGGAGCCACTTCAGCATGAGTCACCACGATGTCACGGGGAAGGCGGTCGTTGATGGCATCCGGAAAATTCTCCGTCGGAATGGGTGAATCGACCTCGAACAAGGCGACCTGACCCAAAGCGTTAACGCCGGCATCGGTCCGGCTGGCGCCGTGAACGTGCGTTCGCGTCCCCACAAGGTTTGAGACCGCCTCCACAAGCTCACCCTGGACGGTTTTTTCGCCGGGCTGTATCTGCCAGCCGTGATACCGGCTGCCATCATACTGCACGGTGAGTTTTACTTTTCGAACGGCCATATGTGAAAGAATAAAGAAGTCAGAAGGAGGCTCATCTATTTGTAATTCTGTAAACCGCAAGAACAAACTGATGGGCTTTTTGCCAGACGATCAGATCTTGAAAGCGTCTCGCTGGTTTCCGCATTCTGACTCCTGGCTTCTGGCTTCTAAACTTAGAGCAGCTTCTCCGCAATCTGGACGGCGTTCAGGGCCGCGCCTTTTCGTAACTGATCGCCAGCCACCCAGATATTGATGCCGCGGTTTTCCGGGATGGATTCGTCCTGGCGAATCCGGCCCACGAGGATATCGTCTATGCCGGTGGCGTCGATCGGCATGGGGAAGCGATTATGCTCGCGGTCGTCCAGTACGGAAACGCCCGGCGCGGTGCTGAGCAGACCCCTGACCTGATCCGGCGTCATGGGATCGGTAAATTCCAGATTGATGCTCTCGCAGTGCGCCCGGAACACGGGAATACGAATGCACGTGCAGGTGATCGCGATCTCAGGACAGTCGAAGATTTTCCGGGTCTCGTGGACCATCTTCATCTCTTCCTGATTGTATCCGTTCGGCGCGAGCGCCGAATCGTGGCTAAACACATTGAACGCGATTTGATAGGCGAACGCGTTGCAGGTCGGCTTTTTGCCGGCTAAAACTTCACGCGTCTGTTCTTCCAGCTCGAGCATGGCCGACTGACCCGCCCCGCTGGCGGCCTGGTACGTGCTGACGATCATTCGTTTAACGGGATTGGCCCGATGCAACGGCCAAACCGGCACAATCCCGATAATCGTCGAGCAGTTCGGATTGGCGATGATGCCCTTATGCGTTGCAATCGCCTGCGAATTGATTTCGGGAATCACCAGCGGAACCTCGGGATCCATTCTGAAGGCCGAAGAGTTATCCACCACAACCGCACCGGCCTCGACCGCCGGGGGTGCGAATTCCCGGCTGCGGGACGCGCCGGCACTGAACAAAGCGATATCGATCCGAGCGAAACTGTCCTTCGTCAATTCTTCAACGACGTATTGCTTGCCCTTGAATTCGATCTTCTTTCCGGTTGATCGACTGCTCGCAAGCATTTTCAGTGAATCAAACGGAAAATCCCGCTCCCGAAGGATGTCAAGAAACTCCTGCCCAACCGCTCCGGTCACGCCGGCTATCGCAAGATTGCAACCCATAGGCTTCAAGCTCCTTTGAATTTTATACCCAAACATAAAGGCAGCCCAATACGACTGCCCCAGTAAGCTTCCAATACGAATATCGGCATATTATAACGTCCGTCCCGCCCAAATACAACCTCTTGCGGTAATATTTTTTGGCCCCCATCGCCCCCCGGATCGGGGCTCAATGTCAATTCTGAGCCTCATCCGGCGAGGATTTTTGCCAGACAGCCGCCATGAGAGAGGCGGTAATAATACAGATAAACACGAAAATCGCCGCCGGCATGGCTGCTTTCTCGCCGAAATGCTTCAGCGCCAGAACGGTCCCCAGGCCGGCATTTTGCATCCCGATCTCAATAGCGAGCGTCCGCCTTCGGGCCATGTCCATTCGAAAGGCCGATCCGACGCCGTAGCCGGCCAGCATCCCGTACACGTTCAAAACAATCCCGGCGGCCAGAATGATTCCCGTGACCTGGGCGAGATAAGATTTATTCAGGGCAATCACCAGCGAGCAGATGAAGATGATGAACGTCACCGATATTGCGGGAAAGACCGGCAGAATTTTCTCGATTCTCTCTTTGAGATAATGTCTGACGCCAAATCCGATAAACAGCGGTACGATCACCATCATGACGACGCTCATCATCATCTTCACAAAGGGAACTTCCAGCCTCGACCTCGCTAAGAGAAACGTCAAGCCCGGCGTCAAAAGGGGACACAACAGTGTGGAGACCGTCGTCAGCGAAACCGAGTAGGCCGTATCTGCTTTGGCGATATAGCTCATCACATTACTGGCCATCGCGCCCGGCGCCGAGCCGGTCAGGATCAAACCGACCGCGATCTCCGGGGGCAATCCAAACAGCTTCGACAGGACAAACGCACCGAGCGGCATGAGGCTGAACTGCGCCGCCGAGCCGATGAAAACGACGATGGGTTTGGCGATGATACGTTTGAAGTCTTCGACTTGAAGAACCGCCCCGATACCGAACATCGTCAGCGCAAAAAACCAATCCATATAGCCCTTCAGCGCCACAAACGGCCCCGGCCAAACATACGCCACCACACCAAAAACAATCACCCAAACAGCAAAATATTTCGTATAAAAAGAAAGTATCTTCTTCAGCATGTTGAGAGCATAAACTCAAGATCCTTTGTTTTCAACGGCAAATTGTAATCCTCAGTTTCATAATAAAATCTGATTGTGTTTATTAGCCTCAAGGAGTACCATTATTTGAGATTATTCATGTTTCGTAATTCCAGCCTTCAAAGCCGCTTCGGTGTAGCAGGGATGAAGGAGAATAGATTGTAGCAAACAGAATCAGGAAATTAGGCTATGACAACCAATCCAAGGTTTAAAAAGATAATCACTGAGATCGCCGACAGGATTTTGAAGGGATATCATCCGAAAAAGGTTATCCTCTTTGGATCTTATGCTTATGGAGAACCGACAGAGGATAGCGATATTGATCTTTTAATTATCAAGAACACAGATAAGAAACCCCTCGATAGATGGATTGAAGTAAAAAGGTTATTGCGAGACGTCAGCCGAACCGTTCCGGTTTCACCTCTTGTCTATACCGAGAAAGAGATTGAACAAAGATTAGCCATCAAGGATTTCTTTATCGAAGAAATATTTGAAAAGGGGGAAATTCTTCATGGATAAAGCCTTCAAAAAACAAGCGGAGGAGTGGTTTGAAAGAGGTCGCCATGATATAGAAACCGCACAATTGCTTTATGATGAACGAGGTTACACGGATTCAATAGCATATCATATCCAGCAATCCATTGAAAAGTATCTAAAAGGTTATCTGGTCCTACACGGAAAGAAACCCCCGAAGATTCATGAGCTTGATACACTCCTCAATCATATCACAGGCTTTGATGACAGCTTCAACGGTTTCTTAGAACTCTGCGAGAAAGCATCGCGTTACTACATTGAGGATCGTTATCCTCCCGGCCCTATTGTGGAATATGAATATAATGAGATTAAGGCCGATTTGGACAAAGCTTGGGAGCTGATAAGAGAAGTCCGTGCAAAAGCTGGGGCTTGACGATCGTGGTGATTCAATTAGAGAATCATAGCAAATCCCCAACCCTTGAGACGATATTAAGATTTGGCAAACCATGTAACCATCAGACTGTTTTACTTCGCTCGCAATGAAATGTCTTGAATGTGTCATTGCAAGGAGCGCAATAACAAAGCAATCTCTTCTGTAGTGACGCGCAACTTACGAAATGTCGTACTACGCTAAGATGTCTTTGTAGTCGGCGCAGAATTTTTTTCGCTGGCATGGGGGGCAGTGGGCGCCGGTCCAGATGGTGTCGAATTGCTCCATGATCTTGCCGACAAGGATTGGATCGTCGGTGATGATGCCGGACTCGAAGTTTCTTCGGTGCTCGCTTTTGGCGCCCATTCCGGCGCCGGTCAGATTGGCGCTGCCGGTGTAAGCGAAAGCACCGTCAATGACCACGGCTTTGAAATGCACTCGCGGGCACAAAATTCTCTCCATGCCGGTGACCAGATTCGGGTACCGGTCGAAATCCTTTCGAAAGGCCGGGCCGGGCTCTTTGGCGTGAAGCAATCGGATCTCCACGTGTCGCTTCACCAGATCGGACAGAATCTCAAGAAACGGCACCATCCGGCCGGCTTTGTCCACGTGAAGATCTTTCAAATCGGAGGTGGCGATCCAGAGGAACTTTCGGACCTTCCCAATACGCTCGCAAATCACCTTCTCGTATATTTGTCGATCTGTAATGAAATCAAGCATCCTTGTGATCGTATTTTACTGAAGAACACTGAGGTAGGCAAGAGAGCGCACATTTACCTTATAGGACAATGGCAAAGATGTGTACAAAGCGACAAGGTGGAGATTTTTCGACGAATTTCTGAAGGTGTTTCGATGGGCGACGCTCATCAGGACTAATTTGGAGGGCTACTTCGGAGATTCCTGCTGTTCATCCGCTTTAGGGCTTTCTTCTTGCTTCGCCACAGGCTCATTGTTTTCCGGCTCGGGAGCTTGTTTCTTCTCGGCTTTCTCGCGTTGAATCGCATCGTATATCTCTCTGCGATGGACCGGTATCTCTTTCGGAGCCGTGATACCCAGACGAACCTTATCCCCACGGACATCCACAATGATGATCTCGACATCATCGCCGATCATGATTGACTCATCTCTTTGTCTGCTCAGAACCAACATTGCTAACTCCTTTTTTCAGCTGGTCTTATTTATAGTATTGTTTACGAAAAACTCCGGCCAACTGTTCGTCTTTTTGCTCCTGAAACCGCTCTTATATTCTTATCCCATAACTACTTAACTTATCAATGCCCTGCTCTAAACAAGCAAGACACAACTATATTTCGGCTAATTCAAAGACCGAAACCAACCAATTCTGTTTTTTGGTTAAGCAAAAAGGTAAGATCTGACGGTGGATTTCATGTAAATTATTTAAATATAAGTACTTGAATTAAAATCAGAACTTAAAAAAAGATGTGTAAATTTTGATTAAGAGGACCGGTTCTTCCGTTAAACCTCATGTTTTCGCCAGTAGTCATAGCGAATCGCCATCCAGTATCCCGCGACGGAACCCAGCGTGCCGAAAGCCACCATCTCGATGGGCAAGATGGAAACAACCGCGTTCGTGAAAAACGCCGCCGGCCAGTATCCTGAAAGATAGGAAATATTTCTTGCATAAATACTTAAAGAAAAGATAGTTACGAAAAAAGTGGACAAAATGGGCCAGAAATAGCCGACATCGAGAAATTTCTTAACAACAAAAGCGGCAATACCAAATGAGGTTAATATGGCGAAAATGAGCTGGCCGGTAGCCGGCTGGACCACTACGGAGCCCAGTTTATCGTCCATCATACTCACATCCTGAGCAAATACGCGAAGAAAGAACTGCGCAATGATACCCGATGCCGCCACGGCTGTGATGGCATTTAAGTACTTAATCGGATTGGATTTGGACTCACTTTTCTCTTCGTTTTGCTTCTTCTTCGACAAGATTTTCCAACACAATAACGGCCCGACACAACCAGCGGCCACAATTAAAAGCCACGTTATCGGTTCCCACCGGAGAGACGCTAAGAGTTCCTGTCGCTGGGCGGCGCTCGGATGGAGCTGCATTAGAGACGCCATACTGCCGGAGCGCATAGCCCAGACGGCCAAGCCAAACGGAGCCGCCAGAATACCAATCTCCCGACCGTGCGGCCAGGAAACAAAATGTCCGATAAAACCAACCAACAATGCCAGGATGACCAATGTCACGACACCGCCAAGGCTTATGGAACCGGTCGTCGCAGTCGGTTCTGCCAGTCGCCAACCCAGAATGCCGATGAAGGCGATGCCGACGACGGCGGCGGCGGCAATTCTCAGCTTCATTAACCACGATAATTCCATGATTCTGGACCTTTCATTCCATCGGCGATAAGGTATCATCAAAACCGAAGCGGGTCAATAACACATTCGATCTGTCTTGAATTTTACATAAGCTTTTTTCGTTTGATGAGCCAAAGTTTTTCTCTTTTCTCGATCTGCATTGTGTGCTATATTGCCTATGTTTAAAGGCTCAACAAAATTGAAGGTTAGGCAACCTTTTGGGAAGAAAAAATCTTCTTTATTGATTTTTTTTCTAAAACAAGATGCATAACCTTCAATTTTGCAGAACTCAATGCCCATGTTTTACAAAGGAGCCGGGCGTATAGAAAGGATGCTATGAACCAACCGAGCACGGAAACCTACATAACGGATTCCCACCCCCTAAAAAACGGCGACTGGGCCGCCGTTGGGACGGCCGGTCGATTGGAATTAGCCGGCAAAAAGTTTCATTTCATCGGCGCCGGCGGCGTCGGAATGAGCGGATTGGCGCAGATTCTGATGAACAATCACGCCATCGTCGCCGGCTCGGACCAAACGCCAAGCGAGATCACGGAAAATCTCTCCCGGAGTGGAGCGGACATCAAGATCGGCCATGACGCTGTGAATCTCAACCCTGAAACGGATGCGGTCGTCGTCTCGGCGGCGATTAAAGAACACAATCCTGAATTGATCTGTGCGCGACAGCGAGGCTGTCAAGTCTATAAATACGCCGAAATGCTCGGGGAGCTGATGAACCACTATGAGGGCGTTGCCATCAGTGGTACCCACGGCAAGAGTACGACAAGCGGATGGCTCACCTATCTGCTCAAGAGAGCCGGCATGGAGACGAACTTCATCATCGGAGCCGGCGTGAATCAACTCAATACGTCCTCAGGGATCGCTGAGAGCAAATGTTTCATCGCGGAGGCCTGCGAATACGATCGAAGCTTCCTCAACCTCAAGCCCGCCATCGCCTGTATTCTGAACATCGAGCAGGATCATCTGGATTACTATAAAGACGAAGCCGAGATCGTCGAAGCGTTCCACGACTTTGCCCTCGGCACCAAGGCGGGGGGCGTCGTCGTCGTCAATGGACAGGATGCGAATGGAGCAAAGATCGTTGCCGATCTGCGCCAGTGCGATTATCCCGTGCAATGCAAAACCTTCGGTCTTAACGAAAGCTGCAATTTCTACGCCCAAAATCTTGTCCTGAAGGATGGGCTTTACAGCTTTGACGTTTACCATGACGGCGCTTTGCTGGGCCCAACAAGGATTTCCCTGCCGGGCCGGCACAATATTCTTAACGCCCTGGCGGTCGTGGCCATGGCGATCCATCTCGGTCTGGAAGCTGAACGGGTGCTCCAGTTGCTGCCGGACTTTACCGGCATGGACCGTCGGCTCATGTTAAAGGGACAAATCGGGGGGATTACGGTTCTCGACGACTACGCGCACCATCCGACGGAAATCCGGGCCTCGCTCGCGGCGATACGCCAGAGGTACCAGCCGAAGCGCATTTGGTGTATTTTTCAGCCGCATCAATACAGCAGAACGAGATTTTTACTTGATGATTTTGCAGAAAGTTTTAAGCTGGCCGACATAACGATTGTGCCCGAGATATATTTCGTCCGCGATTCGGAATCGGCCAAGAAAGAGGTGAACGCTCAAATCCTGGTTGACAGAATGCGGGGGCATGGAACACAGGCCTTATTCATCGAACGTTTTGAGGCCATTGGTGATTATCTCAAAAGCAATGTCAGCTCCGGCGAGCTGGTCGTAACCATGGGCGCCGGCGATATTTGGAAGGTGGCAGATGTCTTTGTTCAGTGGCTTGGAGGAGATCGTTGAAGCCAATTACCCGTTGGCCAGGCAGACGTGGTACGGCCTCGGCGGACCCGCCGACTATTTTATCCGACCCCAAACAACCAAGCAGCTCAAAACCGTCGTCGAACGGTGTCGCGAAAACGGAATCCGGATTAAGGTCTTAGGCTTTGGCTCTAATCTGCTCATCAGTGATGAGGGTGTGCGAGCGGCCGTGATCAAGCTCGACTCTGAGCAGTTCATACAAATCCACTTCGAAGACCAGGAGGTCACCGCCTGGGCCGGGGCGGAGTTGAGCAGGCTGGTTCTAACCTGCGTGGAAAAAGGGCTCTCGGGCATCGAGGCCCTGACCGGCATCCCCGGCTCCGTGGGCGGCGCGGTCAAGATGAACGCCGGCGGCAACTTCGGAGACTTCGGCTCTGCGGTGGAGACCGTCACGCTCATGGACAGCACGGGCAATATCTTCGAGAAAAGCAAGCCGGAGCTCGTCTTCGACTACCGTCAGACAAACATCACGGCAAAATTCATCCTCAACGCAACACTGAAGTTGAATGTCGCTGCCCCGGAACACATCATGCAGACGGTCAAAGAGATCTGGATTTACAAGAAGAACAACCAGCCGCTGAATACGAAGAATTCCGGCTGCATCTTCAAGAATCCCCGAGGCGTATCCGCCGGCGCGTTAATCGACAAGGCCGGCTTGAAGGGCCTGCAGATCGGCGGGGCCATCGTCAGCGACAAACATGCCAACTTCATCATCGCCCAGAGCGAGTGTACGAGCCGGGATGTTCTGAGATTGATTGAGGCTATCAAGCAAAGGGTCAAAGAACAATTCGACCTCGATCTGGAGCTTGAAATCGAGATTTGGTAAAAGCAATGACGAACGCGAAACTGAAAGTGGCCGTTCTTACCGGCGGCATCGGCGCCGAGCGGGATGTCAGCCTTCAAAGCGGACAGTGCGTTACGGAGGCGTTGAAAGAGGCCGGCTTTCGCGTGGTCACCGCCGACGTTCGACCGGACAATCTTCAAATACTCCGGGACGACAGCGTCGATGTGTTCTTCCCAGCGCTCCACGGCACATTCGGCGAAGACGGCCGGCTCCAGCAAATCCTCGAAGACCGGTCGCTTCTTTACACGGGCAGCGGATCGATCGCAAGCAAGCTGGCGTTTGACAAGATGGCAAGCAAAGCGCTTTTCGAGAACGTGGGCGTGGCCGTACCGAAGGCGGTAGAGTTTCAGCCGGAAGGCAACCTCGAATTGCTCCAGCAACAACTCTGTCAACTCGCCGACAAATATGTCGTAAAACCCGTCCGGGAAGGAAGCAGCGTGGGTATTCACATCGTCTCGACGCCGGATGACGCGCTCGAAGCGGCGTGTAAAATATACGACCGGCATGGCGACTGCATGATCGAAGAGTTCATCCCCGGAAGAGAAGTGACGGTCGGCATCCTTGGCGAGCAAACCCTGCCGATTATCGAGATCCGAACGCACAGTGAGTTTTACGACTATGATGCAAAATACGTCGATGAGCAAACGGAATATCTTTTCGACACGATTTCGGATCCCGCTGTTGCCGACAATATCTCCCGGGCGGCGATGGATTGCTTTGCGGCGCTCGACTGCTGGCACTTCGCACGGGTCGATTTCATCCTGAGCGATGACGGAATCGCCTACGTTTTGGAACTGAATACGATCCCGGGCTTTACAACCCATTCCCTCTTGCCCAAGGCGGCGGCAAGGGCCGGACTTCCCATGAGCGACTTGTGCGCGCGCATCGTCGAAGCCGCGTCTGCCTCGCTCCCGAGCCGCAACGTATGAAGCAAACAACACCATCATGAAGTTCAGGAAGAACAAACAAAAGGGACGAACGAAAAGCATTTCATTCAAGCGAAGCGGCTCCAAAAAGAAAACAGGACGACAGGTCGGCTTTTGGGAACCCAGGTTATTGAGTATGCTCAAAATGATGGGGATCGTCTGCACGCTTTGCGGAATCGCCATCGGGCTTGTATTCCTGGAGAGATACGTGGGCAAAACGACCTCCGTCTCAGAAGCGGGCGTGCGTCCGGAACTCGTTGACGTCCCGGCGTGGGTGACTGACACCCTTAAAGATAAAGTCTTTGCCGTTACAAAAGGCTACGGCGACAACCCGATGCTGGACGAAGATGCGGTCCTTTCCGTGCAACAACAAATCACAGAACAGATCGCCTGGCTCGACGACGTAAAGGTGCGCATTTCCCACGGCCGCCTGTATATCGCCGGGCGCTGGCGAAAACCCATCGCTCTGATTAAATCCGGTCCGTTTCAATTCTACGTCGATGCCGAACAAGTCGCGCTCGACTATGTACCGATGCCGCATCTGACTCTTGTGGAAGTCGCGGGATTGCCGCCGGTGATAACGGTCCCGCCGCTGGGCGACGTCTGGCCTCGCAATGATCTTGCCGCCGCGATCCAGATCCTGGACCGTCTCGACCGAATGGACCAAACCCAGACGCCGGACAAGCCGCTGTTGCAAGAGATCGACCGCATCGACGTGAGCAATTACAAAGGCCGCCAGGATGACAGCGAACCCCATATTATTCTCTATGCGAAAGACAACACCAAAATCCTGTGGGGCGCCGAGATCGGGACATGGCAGCGATATCTGGAATCGACGGATGAAGAGAAGCTGGCCAAGCTCTACTATTATTACAAAACGTATGGCACCCTATCGGGCCGCGTCAAATTTATCAACCTCTGCGACCCGCGCGACAAGGTCCCCCTGCCGATTGATAGGTATTAAACCTTGGCAAGAGAGTTGAGCGCCGCTCTCACGTCGTTATAGCCATAGGGAATTTGGAAGTCCATGCAGATGGATTTGAGTTGCTTCAGACTCGTCTCGCTCAGCGTGCTCTGTAAATCCGCATCGCCGCGACAGCAGAAGATTCGGCACGCGGCAAACCGATGCGGGTAAACCTCGCATTTGCCATCCTTGTTATAAGGACACCGGCTCCCCGGCATCGGCTTGACCTCGTGGGCAGCCAAATGCGCGGCGAAATACATCAACTCCGGCGGCGTGATAAATAAACGGTGATCGAAACCCTCGAAATCACAGCAATCGCCGCACGCCGCACACGTGCCGGCTAACTGGCCGCAATGGTGTATCTGCTCGTCGATCCACGCATAAACGTCCGCGACTCGCTCAAGCAGTTGGTCGTTTACTTCGTATCCCGCCACCACTTCTTTTCCCTCTTGATTTTCTCAATTTCCTCGAAGCTGTAATGTTTTCCGCGATTGATGCCGGGGCATTTCCGTCCCGCCTCGTTCCACGTATTCGGGCTGCTCAGATTGCTCGCCCAGAAAGGCCAGCTTCGGCACTGGGCCGGCCGCACGGAATAGATCGCGCAGCGCCTCTGGCCGGCGCAATCTTCCAAAAAGATGCAGTCTTTGGTCGTTGGATGTTCGATAATCGTGGTCCGCAAACTCACACGGCGCAGGTACTTTTGCCGCAACTGCCCCACTGTCATCTTCAAAAAATCGGCGATAATTTCGATCTCCGCCCGCGTCACCCAGATATACCCCTCCCCCGGCCCGGCGCAGCACCCGCCGCACTCCATGCACTCAAAATGCAACCCCGCCACATACCACGGAGTCCTTTTCTTCGTCCCGGCTTTCACACACGCCATCCCAAGGATAACCAAGAATAACGATTCACTGACAACTACCCCCATCCGCATAACCGCATAAGCGGAAGTCGATTCATTATTAAAGCACACTTCTGTTTATTTTCTTTCGTATTACTCTTTGGATTATACGACAACCCGCCCGGCACGTCAATAATCTCAGCCCCACGACCATTGTCAGGATGGATGGACAGGAATGTCGCGATCTGAAAACCATCGGATTTTCTTCTTGAAAAACCGACTTCCACGGTATAGATTTCTGATAAAAGAACAATGACGCGGGACGTTTTGGATTTAGGCTTCTCAAAAAAGGCTTCAAATAAAAAGTGCTATAGGTTCCGAATTATTTTTGAGTTTGGGGCACATATATGGGTTTGAAATAAGTATGATGTTTCCAGAATTCATCAATTGCCCAGAAAACAGAAAATGACCGACTTATCAAACTACTATCAACAAGATCCTCGAAATCATGAAGCCACCCCATCAGAACGCTTTCCAGAGAATCATGTGAAATATTCTGCATGGTTAAAACCTCTTGAGTGGATCGATCGTGCTCATCGCTTATTTGGCTCCCGAGCGTTTAGGACAAAGAAAGCCTTGTTAGCGGAATTTGACCGTGCTGCGCCCCTGGATGAATACATGGGAACAGAAGAGGAATTGAGAAAAGCAAGGAGGCTCGTGGTATCGTATTGCGAAGGCGTTGAAAACAATCCCTTTATTTCCTCTATTGGAAGTTTCCTGGGCAAGAAACTCGCGTCGGACATATTAAAGAATCGTAAAAAGGTGCTTCAATACTATCATTTGAACAGAGAATTTATAGAGGCCCATGGAAAGTTAGAAGCGCCGGTGATCATAACCGGTGTCCCTCGCTCCGGCACAACGTTACTACATCGCTTAATGAGTGAAGACCCAAACACACGCGCGCCTTATACTTTTGAAATGGATATCGCAACGCCCCCGATGACGTCAGATGCCAATCCACTGGAGGATCCGAGAATTAAACAAAGTGAAGCTGCCGTATCCACCTTTTCGCGTTTAGCCCCTGGTTTCCTGGAGAAATTTGCTGAATCACACTTGTGGCACGCGACAGAGATGGAAGAATCGTTACTTTATATGCTGAACCATAACGGTCTATTTTCGATGAACGTTGCGGCTGCCGGACGAGCTTATATCGATGACTTCCTTAAGATTGAAGACAAGCGCCCGGTATTCCGGTATGAACGTCTATTTTTTACGATGTTAGATGCCTATCATCCGGCCAAGTCGCATTGGACGCTTAAATCACCGGAATACGCACCCTATTTCCCAATGATTTTTGAAGAGTATCCTGACGTTAGAATCGTCGTGACACATCGAAACCCATTAGTCACCTTACCTTCTTTTTGCCGTCTCATGGAGTCCTGGTGTATCGCATTTGATCAAAATGGTTCTTTTGATAAACATCGGTTCGGACAGTTCCAAAAAGTCTTCATTGAAAAGAGTTTAAGGGTGCCCTTGAATTACCGAAAAGAACACCCGGAAAAAGAAGAGCAGATATTCGATTGTATGTACGAAGAGTTATTTTCAAACCCGATAGCCATGGTAAAGACGATCTACCAAAAATTTGGTCTTGAATACACCGAAGAGTTTGAAGAAAGAATGAAGGTCTATCTTGAAAACAACAAACAAGGAAAATATGGGCGACATACATACTCCTTAGAAGAATACGGATTCAAAAAGGAAAGCATATATCAAGAGTATAAAGATTATATGGAGCAGTACAACTTTGGTATTCCCGACAAAATAGAGCGACCCGTCTCTTTCGATTTCTCGCTCGGGTAGGGTACTTACGAAGGGCAGCCTCACAGTCGGCCGTTTCTATCTTGACACCAAAGAAGCGTGGATTCCATCATGGGACTCTGCAAATTGGCCTTTTAAATGATTATAACAACGCGAGACATTTTGGGTTTGAGTTTTGCAATAATAGATTTATCTAAACAACAAAGGCTGGCAACTCTATCAAATTGCCAGCCCTTGATGATATCGGATATTTCGTTTTCTTTTTGAGTTGGTTTACTGACTGAGGTCAGCCGAATAGACCACCAACCGGGGGCGGGCCTCCAAAGTGGTCGAGCCGTTGGTGTGGATCTGCCAGCCATCGGCCGTGTCACTGGCCTGGATGGCGACCCCGTAGTCGGCCGCCCCGGTGCGGACACCTTCCAGATAGTCGGTCACGTCGAACCAAACTTCCGCCCCGCGGATGAAGCCGTCGAGGGAATCGAGGGCCGGGCCGATGTCACCATCGCCGATCTGCAATCCGTTAACGGCCCCAAAGGCCGAATGCAGCAACGTCGTATCCCAGGGGCGCAGCATTGTATACACCGCATAGGGACCACCGGTGCGAGCATTCAGGTTGGTATCTCCGGTGGTTATCACGACCCACGCCTTGGCCACAGGGACGTCCATCGGGGCCTGACCCGGCTCTGTGCCGAAGACGTTATCGAATTTCAACAGGGCCAGATCGTCGGGTGAGCTGGTGTTGCCAGCGCCGTCGGTAAAAAGCACCCCGTCGAGAAATGTCTGGTCGAGTGCGGATGCATCTTCGGTCATTTCGGGCCTGTCAAGATGACCGGTGTCTTCGATCAGGGCATTCGTGCCGCTGCGGACAATGGCCATCGTCGTGCCGGTATAATCCCCTATCCCATCCTGAAAAGTGTTCATTGCGACGGGAACGGTCGTATAGGAAACCTTGAGCTTGGGACGCGTATCGCTTAACGGATAGCCCGTAGTGCGAATCGACCAACCGTCAGTGGTGTTCGCGACCTCGTTAATCACGTCAGGTAGGCCGGCCTGAATGACAAAACCATGATTCTCCGCGCCGTCCACCCAGGATTGAACGACCGATGTCACGTTTGCGCTGTCCGTGTTTCCCGGATGCTGGCGGCCATAGCCACCCACGGGCCGGGTCGCCGAGCCGTCCTGCCACCAGGCACCCCGGCTGACCAGATTCGTGGTCGTGGTAAAATCGCCAAAGTACGTGGTTGTCGAGTCGAACGGCTGGAGCAAGCCTGCGATGCCGTAGGGACCTCCCGTTTGAGCGTTTCCCACCAGGCTCGTGGTCACAGCCAATTCGGCGCTGAGAATGGTCGCTCCGGCCGGGATCTGGCCCGGCTCATCGCCGATGATATTATCGAACCGTGTAAGCCTTTGCTCGTCGGGCGAAGAATCCGTTTGGTAGCCATCAAGGAAATCGTTTACGACCTCGCTGCCATCTACATTATGATCGTTTCTTTCGCTGATCGTGCGATCGAACGCGCCTGTGTAACCATCCGCTCCGTTTTGAAAGCTGATGGTCACGACCTCAGCGGCCGCGATCCCGGCCAGGGCCATACAAAAACCCCCGGCCATCGCAGCACTCAAAATGAAACTCTTGAATTTAGCAATCATCATAATAGTCTCCTTTTCAACATAAACCTAAACAATAATACAGTCAACCACGACGCAACGTACCACGCCGTTTTTCGCGTCCCGGATTTCACACACTCCATCCCGAGGGATCGATTAAATCACCGACAAATCTCCTCCATCATCATAACCACAAAAGCAGAAGCCGATTTATTCTCAAAATTCCTGCCTGTTCGTTCGACTTCCTGTTTCAATTTGAATTATACGAAATCCAGCCCGGCACGTCAATAACAATAGCTCACCACCATCGAGAGACCCGCATTCATAAGGCTGCGGCAATCTGAAAATTATCGAATTTTCTTCTTTAAAAATCGACTTCAATAGTGTACATTCTTAACAGAAGAGCAACGACGCGAGACATCTGGGATTTATGCTGCTCGTTAGTAATTAGGTGTGAAAAAAGTGGGCGTGTTAAAGAGTGCTAATGTGTCCTGGATAATCTGCAGGAGATTATTGTGCTGAACTATATAAAAGCTGAGAGGATCTGGCTGAAAAATGATCCCGAGCTAAATGAGACATGGCTAAGGGATCGCATCATCGAAGATCCTCAGATACTAGGACTTGGTGAGCTTGAAATCAAGGATGTGGAACGAACCCAACCAAGTGCGGGCCGTTTAGACCTGTTGCTCCAAGATTCTGAGGCTGGGAAACGTTACGAAGTGGAATTAATGTTGGGAGTAGTAAACGAAAGTCACATCATCAGATGCATTGAGTATTGGGACATAGAGCGAAAACGCTATCCCCAATATGACCATACTGCTGTACTGGTGGCCGAAGACATTACTACCCGTTTCTTGAATGTAATTGCACTCTTCAACAACTCAATTCCCCTGATTGCAGTACAATTGAACGCCTTGAAGGTTGATGACAGGATCATATTAAACTTCACAAAAGTACTCGATGAGGTCATACCTGGCGAGGACGACGATGATGGCGAGGGCGAGGTTGTAGATAGGGATTATTGGGAGAAAAAGGGTTCTAAAGACTCATTGCATACAGCTGACTCCTGTCTTGAGATAATCCACGATTTCGATCCATCTCTCAGCTTAAAATATAACAAGTACTACATTGGACTGGCAGACAGGTCTCGGGCCAGGAACTTTATCATTTTCCGGGCTAAGAGACATTTTCTCCGAGTTGAGGCGAAAGTGAGTGACCAGCAACCATGGATGGAAAAGCTGGAAGAGGCAGATCTCGTTATACTTCCAGGAATAAAAAAACGCAGCCGAATTATCTTCCGACTCGAAAAGGATGAGGTTCTAACACATAAGGAACTTCTCAAGGAACTTTTTCTTGCATGTTACAAGGAGCAACAAGAATAGGAAGAATTGGGATAGGATTGAGAAAAAGGCCTGGAATTTTTTCTTCCTTTTTGATCTCAGTCGTGACGGTCATTTCTTTCTAGGGCCAAATGCTTCGGTTGCACTCAGCAAGATAGGATGGAGCGGTGAGTCATTCGTATTTTATCTTTCGATGAAATGCTTTTTACCGATCTGTAATCTGTGTTAGTCAGTGTCTAAATAATCCGTGACGTCATCATTCAATTGGCGCGGACGTCGTAGGCGTAGAGGTCTTCGTCGCATCGGATGTAGAGTCGTTCGCCGCAGACGACGGGGTGGGCGAGGTAGGAGTTGGTGGGCTTCTTTTTAATCTCGAATTGACTGGCAATATCGAATCCGTCGTCGGTGATATTGAGCAGGTACATCGTGCCCTGGTGGTTCAGGGCGTAGATTCTTCCGTCGGCATAGGTGATGCCCACTTTGCCCATCGTCTCGTCGAGCTTGATAGTATTTCCTGTGAGAAAATCGACGAAATAGAAATGTCTTCCACTGACTCGACAGGCGCAACCGAACAGCTTGCCGTCGACGAGCAACGCCCCGCTGTGGCAATCGTCGATATCTTCGCGATGCCAGACGGTCGAGGCCGTACGCGCAGCCGGATCGATTTTTAACAGGGTGCCGCCGGAGCCGTGTCCGCAGGCGATAAAGACGTAGCCGTCGTGGAAGACGGGCGTCAGGGCGTTCTGCGGCGACCTGGGCACGAACGGCGCCGACCACACGAGCGCGCCGGTCTCGACATTCACGCCGACCACCGATCGTTGCGTTAAGCTGATCAACTGGCGCACGCCGGCGTGGGTGACCACGACGCCGGAGCAGTACGCCGCATAATGCTCGATTTGCGTATTAGCCCAGAGGGTCTTACCTGTCTTTCTATCTAAGGCAACGACGCGGCCTTTCGGCCCGCCGGGCATGCACAGAACCTTATCGCCCTCGACAATTACATGCTCGGCGAGGGCCCAGATGCCGTATCGTGCATCGAATCGATCCTTGAGGTCCACGGTCCACAGCGGCTTGCCGGACTTCGCCTCGTAGGCCGCCAGCCGGCCGGTGGGGTTCATATGATACACGGCGCCGTCGCTGTACGTCGGCGTCGCGCGCGAGCCGGGACTCGCACCCCGCCATGCGTCGCCGTTGCGCGACTTCCACAAAAAGTTACCCTCCATATCAAGCGCCAGGAGCATCTCATCGCGGCCAAAGTCGCCGGCCGTGAAGATTTTACCGTCGGCGATCACAACGCCCGAATAGCCTTTTCCGCACTGCGAATATGTCCAGAGCAAGCGCGGCCCACCTTCAGGCCATTTTTTTAAGAGGCCCCGATCCGGAGATCTATTCGTTCGGCCGGGACCATGAAAATCGGGCCAGCTGGAACTATCGGCCGCAACTAACGATGGAACGCCGACGAACGAAGCGATGAATAGCACTACAACTACATTGATCCTCCATTTTATTTCCATAACGTCTCCTCGATCTCAAAGCGTGTGTGAGAAGTGGCACGGGCATCCTGCCCGTGTGTTTCACGGGCGCGGTCACCCGTGGAAAAAAGGCGGTTTGCAGGGCCAGGATGGCCTTGCGACTCATGGGCAAGATGCCCATGCCACGTTAAAGCGGCTTTTCACACACGATCTCAGGTTTTTTATTTTGAGTATAATAATCTGGAAAAACGACATCCTCAAGCACAACGTTCCTCTAAAAAAAAGGTGCAGGAGCTTTATCAAATAGATTTCTCGACTGCGCTGCGCTCCGCTCGAAATGACAACGCATAACAGCTTTGATCGGTGGGCCAAGGCCCACCCTACCTGTCTCTGTGAATATCCAATATCGAACAATGAACATCGAATATCGAAGTATAGCGACCTTGTTAATCCGCGTAATCCGCAGTTCTATTTACATTTCATCGAGCATCTTCAGGCAGAATCGGTCGGTCATGCCGGCGATGTAGTCGCAGACGGCCCGCTGCAATCCGTGTTGCGGAATGAAGCGCTGGAAGTAGCCCGGCATCAGTTCCGGATCTTGACAGAGCCTTTCAAAAAGACGCTCGAGCCAGTTTCTAACTTTTTCGGCGGTCTCCATAAGCGATTGATGTCGATAAAAGTTCTGCATCAGGAAGTTTTCGAGCTCGGCAAGCTCGCTATCACTGCCGACCGAAAGACCAATCAAGCTTTCTCTTATAGCATAGACATCATCGACGGCCACTATGTTTGATACGGCAAGATTTTTTTGACTCGTTTCGAGACAATCCCCGACGAGTTTATTGATAATCGCCTTGGCCGTTCGGGTCCTGCGGATCGTTCGGTCTTGGATAGCTTCGGCATTGACTCGCTCCTCTGCTCCGACGAAAATTTTGACACTTCTCAAAATCTGCCGGCTGACCAGCCCAGCCCTCATGCCGTCTTCAAGGTCGTGACAGTTGTAAGCGATACGGTCGGCGACGTTGGCCACCTGCCCTTCCAGCGAACAGTTCTCCTCGCTGAAAGGCCCGGCCCGCACTTGATCGTAAGGGCTGACGTGCCTGGCCAGCGCCAGCCGGGTCTCGTACATGAGGTTTAAACCCATAAAGCCGGGGTACGGATGCTCGAGCAGATCGACGATGCGCAGGGTTTGTTGATTGTGCTCAAACCCGCCGAATGCGCTCATCAAATCATCGAGCACCCGTTCGCCGGCGTGCCCGAAGGGCGAGTGCCCCAGATCGTGCGCCAGGCAGATCGCCTCGGTCAGGCTTTCGTTCAGGCCGAGTCCCTTGGCGATCGTTCTGCCGATCTGTGCGACCTCGATGGTGTGGGTCAGGCGCGTTCGATAATAGTCGTCGAGGCCGGGCGTAAAAACCTGGGACTTGCCTTCGAGCCGGCGAAAGGCTGAGCAGTGAACGATACGGTCACGGTCGCGCTCGAAGTCCGAGCGGTACGCATGTTGCTCTTCCGGAACGGCCCGGCCCCGGCTGGTCTCTTCGGTTACGGCAAGATGACTTAATCCATTGGGCATGTTTCGTATCTCGTATCTCGTATCTCGAGGAGCGTAATTGGCGTTTCATACAAGCCGTAAACTTATAAAGTCGGCAGGTGGTGTTCGGCGCTTATTTGCTTGAGCAGTTCGAGAAGTTCGGTCAGGCTTTGGCTGATCACGTCCGTGCCGCCGCACACGGCCATAAAGTTCGTATCCCCATGCCATCGCGGGACCACGTGAATGTGCAAATGTCCCGGCAGCCCCGCCCCGGCGCATCGACCGAAATTCATGCCGACGTTAAAGCCGTGAGGCTTGATCGCCAGGGTCAGGGCCTTCTGGGATTCCCGGATGAGTTGGATCATCTCCAGATTTTCTTCGTCGTCGGCCTCGTTCAGATCGGGAATATGACGGGCCGGCGCGATCAGCAGATGGCCGTTGTTGTAGGGGAAAAGATTCAGGACGACGATCGTTTTATCCGTGCGCCAGAGCACGAGATTCTTATCGTCGTCCTCGGGACTCCGGAGGTTCCGGCAGATGAAGCAGCCCTCCTTCTCTTCTGTTGAAGAACCGCCCTTGTCCAGACCCTGGATATATCCAATTCGCCACGGCGCCCATAAATTCTCACGTTCGGTCATATTTTCTCGACTTTCTTATCTTACCCGGCAGCCGGCTCCCGCGAGCTTCAGTCGCCAAGGCGTGTCATTGTCAATGTCTGATTTATCGTTATTCGCGGATTCACGCCGGTCAGAGGTATCATGAGCGAGGCCTTCAAGCGGAACTCATATTCCTGTTCGGATTGCTCGATCCGGCCGGCGTCGATATTAAAGAGTTCTTCGCCCTCGCCCTGCAAATCAAGAACGCGATAGTTGCCGTAAAATCCGAACGCCCCGGCCACCTGAAATCGCCCCGAATAGGGTATCGGCCAGTCGCTCGGCACCGAATCGGCCGCCTGGTAGGAGCTTTTGATCATGGCGAGCCGGCCTGTATCGCCCGGCCGGACCTCGGCGAGCCGGTAGGTGACGTCCCTCGCCTTGCGCATGACCATCGGCGTTGGTATCGAGAGTTTTGATGTCCACTTCTCTCCGACGGCCACTCCTTTCGAGGGTTCTTCTATACTTGCGAGAGCATCCCACAGAAACCACTGGCTTGCGATGAAATCACCGATCATATCGGGCTCCTTAACCCGGCTTCCATCGGCGCCCGTACGAAATGCTTTTTCGCCCGCCTCTTTGATCAACTCTTCCAGTTCGGAGATATCCTCCATTCTGCCCGTAGGTCCGACGGTAAACGTGAAGGTCGAGCCGGCCAAACTCTGGACGGCGTCTCGACGCGGCCCCTTGCTCCGGCTGATTCTCACCGATTCGCAGGTCGCCCTGACTTTGGTCAGGCCGTAGGGATCGACCTCGATGGGTGTATAGGAAACGATCATTTCCATCGATTCGGTCGTTGTATCAATGGCGCTTCCGCCTGATTTGACCACTTTCTCCGCCGCCATCAAATCGATGATTATCTCTCGGCTGGAGACGAACTTGTATCGCAGTCTTCGGCCGGCCTGGAAATCGACCGTCAAAAATTCCCTCCCCTTGCGCGCCGCCGTCATCGGTCCACATCCTGCAAGGGTAAACACAACAACAACGAAAATCATTGGAGCCGTTTTCAATATCATCTCCTTCAACGAATTGTGAATCGCAAGTATTCGACGATCTCAATCCATCCTTTCGACGCTGACCAGACGGCCGGCGGTCATTTTCAACGCGGCGGGCCGTTCGTCATCATCCGGATTGGGATCGACGATAAACCATTCGATCAGCAATTCTTCGTGACACTCTACAACGTTGCCGTCAGTTAAATCCAGCTTCAGCTCGCCGGTGAACCGCTCCGTATTGTCGAACATCTGCGAGAAAGGAGAGGTCGCCTGTTCCTTGTGCAGTTCCTTGGCTTCTTCGGCCGAGGGAACAGCGTTCATTGTCGCGACGGCGATCCGATGATTCTTAATGTCTCGGACCCCTTCGAGCGTGTAAATCTTTTCGTATGACTTCGCCCCCATCAGATCGAAAGAAAAGCTCTTGATGCGGCTCCAGCTTTCGCCGATGCGCAATAAGTGCTTGTTGGCATCGGGCAGGGCTGAAATCGCATGTCTATTCTTAATGGCATCGTCAGAAAGCAAATTGGCCACGATCCTGTTGTCGGACGTATTGCTCCGGCGGGCCGCGCTGGCATCGATCACCTTTGAGACGCTTCCGGAGGGTGTCAGTTCGATAGTATAGCTTTGTCCGATCAGCTTGCTCAAGGGACTGCTCCGGTCCTTTTCTCGTGAGCTATCGAAGTCCAGCGTGATCGTGCCCTTGACTCTTGTTAGGTATTGGAGCGCCGTGATCGTGATCTGAGCAACGGCATTTCCTCCCGCGTCAACGCTTTGAATCGTCTGGGTGAAGGTCATCTCCATTCTGTTGCCGGTATGGCCACCCGTGAAGCTTTCAGGCTTGCTTTCTTCAGGCCCTTCCCACAGGACGCCCCGGTCGTTTTCTCTCGCCAGACGGTAGGTCGTGGATTCCTGCGGAGTAAACTTCAACGCCAGCCTGACGGGGACCTCCTGATCCATCGGTTCGATTTGAACTTGCTCCGTTTTTTTGGAAGGACCGGCGCAGCCGGCGATCAACAACAACGCACAAATCGCCGCATTCGTCGCCGGATAACACATTCTGATTGACTTCATTTTTCATTCTCCCGTACGTTCTTATCATGCAGTACGTTCAGCCGTCCATTATAGGCCCTGCCTTCCGTCAGACAACCGATTTTTCTTTATCTGCACGACATGACCGGTTACAATCACGCCTTCGAACTTTTAAACAGCTTTGCTAAACAATTTCGGAGACATTAGATTATGAGAAGCGATACGGTTAAGAAAGGCTTTCAACGATCTCCCCACCGCGGCCTGCTTTGTGCCTGCGGCCTGAGTCACGAGGATATTAATAAGCCGTTTATCGGCGTCGCCAATAGCTTTTGTGAGATTGTGCCGGGCCACGTCCATCTCGATAAGGTGGCGCGGACGGTCAAGGCCGCGATTCGCGCGGCGGGCGGTACGCCGTTTGAGTTCAACACCATCGCGGTCTGCGATGGTATTGCGATGGGTCATACGGGCATGAAATATTCGCTGGCCTCGCGTGAGATCATTGCCGATTCGGTCGAGACAATGGTCCGGGCACACTGCTTCGACGGGCTCGTGTGTATCCCGAATTGCGATAAGATCATCCCCGGGATGCTTATGGCGGCGGTCCGGCTTAATATCCCGACGATCTTTGTCTCAGGTGGGCCGATGGCCGCCGGCAAGACCAAAGACGGACGCACCGTTGACTTGATTAGCATCTTCGAGGGTGTCGCGGAGTATAACGCCGGTAAGATCACCGAGGACGAGCTTAAGGAGCTCGAGCGCACGGGCTGCCCGGGGGAGGGAAGCTGCTCGGGCATGTTCACGGCCAATTCGATGAACTGCCTTTGCGAGGCTGTCGGAATGGCTCTGCCCGGCAACGGGACGATTCTGGCCGTGAATCCGAAGCGCCGGGAGCTTTACATAGCGGCGGGCAAACAGATCATGACGCTCATTGAAAAGGACATCAAACCGCTGGATATCATCACCGTCAAATCACTGGATAACGCCCTTATGCTGGATATGGCGATGGGCGGCTCGACGAACACTGTTTTGCACTCGCTGGCCGTAGCGAATGAAGCCGGGATCCAATACGATCTCGACCGCATCAACGCCATTTCGGCCAGATGCCCGAACATCTGCAAGGTCTCGCCGTCCAGCAAGGTCCATATCGAGGACGTGGATGCCGCGGGGGGGATTAGCGCTATCCTCAATGAGATCGGTAAAATACCGGACTTGCTGAACCTCGATTGCCCCACCGTGACCGGCAAGACATTGGGCGAGAACATCGCAGAGGTCCGAATCAAGGACACAGAGATCATCCACACGCTGGATAACGCCTATTCGAAGACGGGCGGCCTGGCCATTCTCAAGGGCAATCTCGCCCCCAACGGCTGCGTCGTCAAGACGGCCGGCGTCTCCGAATCCATGCTTACCCATAGTGGTCCGGCGGTCATCTTCGAGTCTCAGGAGGACGCTTGCGAAGGCATCCTGGCCGGCAAGGTCAAGGCCGGCGACGTCGTTGTCATTCGCCATGAAGGCCCCAAGGGCGGGCCGGGGATGCAGGAAATGCTCAGCCCGACAAGCTATATTGCGGGCGCCGGCCTGGGCGAATCCGTGGCCCTGATTACCGACGGACGCTTTAGCGGCGGTACGCGAGGCGCCTGTATCGGACACATCAGCCCCGAAGCAGCGGTCGGCGGGCCTATCGGATTATTGAAGGCCGGCGACGTCATCGAGATCGACATACCCAACAACACGATCAATGTCAAGCTCTCCGACGACGAGCTTGCCGAACGCAAGAAAACCTGGACGCCGCCCGCGCCGCGAATCACCGAGGGCTACTTAGCCAAATACGCCTCTATGGCCACCAGCGCCGACACCGGCGCCGTCCTGAAGTGGTAAGAGGCTGGCCAATTCGGGAACGACATGGTATATTGCTAATGTGGAAATAGAACGAATACTTAAGCAGTTTAGAATCCACAGATTATTCAAGGAAGCCTTTATTTCTTTAAGATTGTCACGCTTGTCTGCGTCAAACTCACTTCAACGAGAATCGAGCATCAAGCGTCGAGAATCTATGCTAAATGTCTTTGACTTCACTCCTCGCTTACAGTAACCTTCTGCGACGATGGATATGAAGAGGTTATTGACATCCTGTTTTGGTCTTGGCCGGCTGCCGGTGGCGCCGGGGACGTGGGGCTCGCTGCCGGTGGCGATGATCTTCGGCTTGATGGGGCACTTTCATGTATCGCCTCTGACGATGTCCATCGTTATGGCTTCTGTGGCTTTGGTCAGCTCGGTCGTTTGCGTGGGGTACGCCCCGGCGGCAATTGCCGCGACGGGTAAGAGCGATCCCGGGGAAGTCGTCGTCGATGAAATGGCCGGGCAAGCCATTACGTTTCTGGCCAGTCCCTTTTTGGCTATGGCCACAGCACCGGCTAAACAGGTTTGGCTCGTGGCTGCCGGGGGCTTTGTTTTGTTTAGAATCTTCGATATCGCCAAGCCCTGGCCCATCCGAAAACTTGAAACTCTCCCCAAGGGATGGGGCATTCTTGCCGATGATTTACTGGCGGGCGTCTATGCGTGGGTCGTCCTGCAAATAGGTACAGGACTACTGATTCGCATAGGGGCTTGAATATCGAACAAAGAATGTCGAAGTAATTGCGGGATACCTGTTTTTTCAATAGTCAATAGTCAATTGTAAATTTATGACCTAGCTATAGTCAATGTAAAGGGCGAGAATGGCGAGCGATTATTCCGTTGAGGTATGCAGAGAACTGGAAGCGAATGTTCGTGCGGCGAATTTATATCGGCCGATGCGGGTCAGCCGGTACGACGCCGGCACGGAGCTGACCTACGACGTCAACAGCGTCGGTCGAACGGGGACGGCGCGGGTGCATCTGACGGTCGAGAAATTCGTGGGCGGAGGATTTGCCGGGCAGGTGTATCGCGTCAAAACGATGGGAATCGAGGGTCAAATCGAGGGAATCGAAGTCGGGCGAACCTACGGATTGAAGATTTTGATCCCTCCTTCCGGCTTTTCCCGGATGTTTCGCAATCTGCTGTACTTCATCGGCTTCCAGGCGCCGTTTCAGCAACAGGTGAATCCGTCGGCGGCGCAGGCCGGGGCGCTCTGGCAAAAGCTCATCCGGCGGGGCGCGAAGATTCGATTCGGCGACGAAAACGCGGTGGTCGATATTTACGGCACATTCGTGGACGAAAAACAGGGCAGTTGCGGCGAGCTGCGGGAGTGGGTCGAGGGCCGGACGTGGCGGCTCGAGGTCGATGAACGGATGGACCTGCTCAGAAAATGGCAACACGGTCAGCCAACCGATGAGCAACATGTGGGATCCCCGGAATATCGGGCCAAGCGAAAATTTATGCACGAATTCGTCGATCTTTTATACGACATGGGCGCGTATGAATTCGCCCGGCAGTACGAATGGTCGACGTGCAAGAGCCAGCCGAACGCCCTTAAACGCGAAGGAACGGATGACGATCCCTCTCGCGGATTGGTCGCGGTGGACTTCCGGGCCGGACTGACGCTTCTGCCGTTTCTGCCGATGAGCCCGGGCGATTTTAAGCTGATCGGAAAAGGGCTGAGGCGCGGCTCCATCGTGCAGTTCGATCGGGGCGATCTGAAAAAACTGGAGGCTTTTATCCAGGCGCATCCGGAGGAATTCGCCGATATGCACGAGACGCTGGAGGAGCTGAAAACCGCCGAACAGCTTTATCGAGATGCCATTCCTGATATTACCCATAACCATATCAGATTATTTTGCAGCCGAAAGCTCTGGTCCACGATGCTCAACGGCGCCGTCACAGGCTGGAAAGTGCGGAATCTCGTTGATGAGCCGCATGAGCAAAAACTCCGAAAAAGCACAGTTTCGACTCTGTTATTCTTTGTGATTGGGTTGATTCCACTGCTTGGCAAATTCGTCCGCCGGATCTGGGCACGAGCGGACTGGCGGAAGCACTATGGGACGATGTTGACAAGCGGCGATTATTTTCGTCGGGCTGTGCGGGGGAGAATTACCGAGAAAGTCATCGACTGGCATCGGGACGGCCGTGTGGATGAGCAAAAAGCGACCAGGATCAAGACGGACATCTGGCCGTTTTTCGGTCATTTGCCGCTCTTGATATTGCCCGCCGGCCTGCACAAGTTTCTCACCAACTGGGCCCATGCGAAGGCGCGTTTGGCGTACTATCTGGTTCGTCCGGTCCGATTGTATTTCAATGCCGAGCTGCGCGAGCAGTGGCTCCGTGATATGATCACGGAGGGCCAGAAGAAACACATGCTCAGCGACGAGGACGCCGGGATCATCCTCTCGCAGATCAACGAGCCGTTTATCCAGAAATACCTCAAGAGCCTGGCCGTGCACGTCTGCACGCTGCCGGTGACACAGGTTGTTTCCTTCCTGATCGCCGTTATTTTCGTACTCACACATCCAGAGATGCCGAGGGCTCAGGCCTGGGGCATCGGCCTGGGCATCATCGCCCTGTTCCAGGTCGTCCCGATCTCGCCGGGCTCGTTAACCCGCGGGCTTTACGTCCTATATCTGGTGATTAGAGAGCGAAATTTTCGGGATTACAACATCGCCGTGTTCCTGGGATTTTTCAAATACGTGGGTTATTTGGCATTTCCGATTCAGATGACCTATCGCTATCCCGCGTTGTCGAGATTTATGGCCGGCCATTGGGCCACCGAAGCGGTCCATATCGTGCCCGTCTTCGGCGAGGGTGGCGCGCTGCTGGAGCACTGGGTCTTTTGCCTGTTCTATAACTGGCCCCTGACGATCCGTCGTCGAATGCGAAAACGCGCCGAAGCCCGATCGCAGATGAAGCCGCGTTATTGGCACGTGGGCCTATGCGCAATTGCCGTGGTGGGCCTGTTCACCTTAGCCAATTTCCTCTACCAACTGAACATTGGAGCCCCCCCCAGCCCGGACCTGTTGTGGTGGCTGGCGGTTCTTGTGCCCCCGGTGCTCTTTTGCGGTGCGGCGGTCACGATCGGCTGCGGCGGAGCCACCCTGGGCCGACGGATTGTCGCGGCGGCGGTTTACGGCGTCTTGGCCGGTACTTTATATACGGCCGTCTCAGCGATGTTCGGCCACGACAGTCATATCCTCGCCAACGGCGTCTGGCGAATATTCGTCTTTGCCATCCTCTCAACGATCGGGGCGCTCATCACAGAGATCAACCTCCCCGAACCATCTTAATCTATTTATCACAAAAGGCCCTGATTCGTATGATCCGTATCAGCGAATAGGTAGATTTTTCGGGGCATTCAAGAACTGTAAGGTTTGTCGGAAAAAATCTGGATAAATCACAATTCGACGATATAATGATTCCCTGGCCGGATGTACGGCTGTAACAAAGGCCTTTTTTTAAACCTTAGGCAGGATTGATCGGAGTCTGCTCTGGAGGGTTTGCTTATGATGGATATAAATAGTTACAGCTCGCTTTGTGATGATTTTTACATCGACATGTATGTGAATACCGAATTGGATCTCCCGACCGAGCGTGATACCATTCTGTCGTTTTTCGAGCGGATCCGCAAGCAATTTCCCACGATGGGCTGCTTCTACCGCCGGGGAAACAACGAGTATTGCCTGGAAGAAGACCGCAACCATGGTCAATACCGATGGGTCAGTCTCGAAATAGACCGTATCAGCTCCGGCGTTGTCAATCCGTCGGATCTCGAAGAGGTCTATCGTCAGGACAGACTGATTCTCGAGCTCGTCCCCTATATGCTAAGCGTCAATCATCTTGATATTGACTCACTGGATGTAACCTTCGCGATGGACTTTGACTATGCGGGCAGCCACGACGAGGTGATCGCCGATGCGCTGCTGGGGCAAAGCGCCTTAGCCAGTCTTCTGGACCTGCCCGGCGTTCGGCCGATCGGCTGTTCGCCGGCGATTGTCGTGGCGCTGTCGGATGATGACCGCACGCAGGCCAGGATCAGTATCGAGTCCAAAACAAGCGTGTACGAGCCGGGTAAAAAAGAACCGGACCGAGATGAGGCCATCAGTCTATCTTTGACGATTCGTCAATACCCGACAACGGACGAGACGTTTGATCCGCTAAAATCTTTCGACCACCAATGTCGGTTGGCTCAGGAACTCATGGCTGAAAAGGTCATGACCCATTTTGTTCAGCCTCTCGTTGAGACCATCGCGCAAAAGCGACTTTTGTAGGCTGGACCGAAAATTTCTCACAATGGCTATCGAAGCACCGACAAGTAAGTTCAGGAAAACCAATCTTAAGATTTATATCGCTCTGTGCATTGGTTTGGCGATGTGGTTTGCGTATGACGGCTACCTCAACGAAAAATTCAAGCAAAAGAACACGGACGATAACGGCCGGCCGAATGCGACCCTGGTGATCAATCAGAAAGCCCCACCTTTTCTTATCGGCGCCACGGTGCTTTTGGGGATCTATTTTCTCATGATAAAGGACAAGAAGCTCATCGCCGAGGACCATGAGCTGGTGATCGGCCCCCAGAAGAAAATCCCGTACGACGCCATCGAGAAAATAGACAAGACCCACTTCGAAAAGAAAGGCTTCTTTATCGTCACCTACAAAAACGAGAACGGCAACGACGTCAATCTCAAAATGAGCGACAGAAAGTACGATAACCTGGGCCTTCTTCTGGATCATCTAGTGGCTCAGATCAGTTAAGTAGCATCAAGAGACAACCCTCTTTGAAGTGAAGACGAAAGGGAACGCATAACAATGAATCATTGCGTAGTCGGATTACAATGGGGCGACGAAGGCAAAGGAAAAATTGTCGATATCCTCGCCGAACGTAGCGACATCGTTGTACGTTACAGCGGCGGGGCCAACGCCGGGCACACGGTCATCGTCGGCGACACCCGGTTCGCGCTGCACCTTCTGCCCAGCGGCTGCGTGCGGCCGGATACGATGTGCGTCATCACAAACGGCGTGGTCGTGGACCCCGAAGTTCTCCTCGACGGTATTGACAAACTCACCCAAAAAGATATCTCACTCGATGGAAGACTTCTGGTCAGCGAAAACGCCCATGTCGTCCTGGATTATCATAAGATGGAGGACCGGTTGCGTGAAGAGTCGCTCGGCAAGAACAAACTCGGCACGACGGTTCGCGGTATCGGCCCGTGTTACGCCGACAAAGTCGGCAGAAGCCATGCCGTCCGGATGGGTGATTTAAGGGACCTTGACGGTCTCCAAGCCAAACTGAAGGCCGTCGTCGAATACAAAAACAAAATCTTTGCGGCGCTTTACAACGCCGAGCCGATCAGCGCTGAGGCCGTCTTTGAAAAATGCAAAACCTATAGCGACAGGCTTTCGTCTTATCTTACAGATACCACGGAATACCTGCACCAATCCATAAAGGACGGCAAATCCATCCTTTTCGAAGGGGCGCAGGGGGCGCTGCTGGATTTGGACCACGGCACGTTTCCATTCGTGACCAGCTCGAACTCAAGCTCGCTCGGCATGTCGGCGGGTTGCGGCGTGCCGGCCAAATTCGTCGATGAATTCATCGGTGTGGTCAAAGCCTATACGACAAGGGTCGGCGCCGGCCCGTTCCCCGTCGAACAGGACAATGACACCGGCCAGTATATTCGCGACAAAGGAAACGAATACGGCACCACAACCGGCCGCCCTCGCCGATGCGGCTGGTTCGATGCCGTGGCCGTCTCCTACGGCGTGACCATTTGCGCTATCGACTCTGTGGCGATGCTTCACCTGGATACCCTTAGCGGCCTGAAAGAATTGAATATCTGCAGGGCCTACACCATCAATGGTGAAGAAAAAACCTTCTTCCCGGCCAATATCGCCAGACTGGCCCAGGCGCGTCCCGTTTATACAACCGTGCCCGGCTGGGATGAGGACATTACCGAAGTCAAAGCGTTTCGGAATCTGCCTAAGAACGCTCAAGAGTATATTCAGCGCGTTGAGGAGCTTATCGGTAAACCGATTCAAATCGTCGGCGTCGGACCCCGGCGAGGCCAGACTATCTTTCGATGAAAAAGTGACTAAAGTGATTAAAGTGAGCTAAAGTTTTTCAGCGCTACTCTCAAATTTAGACCCTTTTGTCACTTTGAACTATAGGCACTTATTACATTAGGCACTGAAATATGAAAACCTTTGATGAAAAACTCCAGAACACCGCCGATCGCCTCGGACTGACCCTCGACCAGATGCCTCGTCATCTGGCGATCATCATGGATGGGAATGGTCGGTGGGCGCAAAAGCGATCGCTGCCCCGCATACAGGGACACTACCGGGGCGCTAAAACCGTCCAGAGCATCGCCCAGCATTGTGTCGATTTCGGCATTGAATCCCTGACGCTGTATTCCTTCAGCATCGAAAACTGGAAAAGGCCGGAAGCCGAAGTCAACGCCCTGATGCACCTTTATACGGAATATCTTATCCACATTCGGGGAACGCTGATGAGGAACAACGTCCAATTGATTCATCTCGGCCGATTGGCGGGACTGCCGCAACCGGTCCAAATGGAATTAGCAGCCACACTGGAGCTGACCCACAACAATACCGGTATGAAATTAGCGCTGGCTCTCAACTACGGTGGGCGCGTCGAGCTTGTGGACGCCACCCGGCAAATCGCCCGGGAATGTAAAGAAGGCACGCTCGATATCGAGGAGATCAACGAAGAGTGTATCAGCCGGCATCTCTACGGAGGGCGCCTGCCCGATCCGGACCTTTTGATTCGGACGGCCAATGAAATGCGAATTAGCAATTTTCTGCTCTGGCAAATTTCATACAGCGAGTTTTACGTCACGAAAACCACCTGGCCGAACTTCCGAAAGAACTCCCTCGAAAAAGCCATTCGCGACTACGCCAAACGGAACCGACGTTTCGGAACCGTTCAGATAAGTTCAAAGTAGGGCAAACCCGAACCCTAAACGTCAACCGCACGTTTCGCAAACATTCATGTGAGTGAGAAAATGGTCAGACACAGATTGCTTTTTGGAACACTCATGACCCTCAGTTTTGTGGCTCTGGTCGTTCTCGACGGCTGGCTCGACGGCTCTCTCACAAAGTCAATGGCCGACGATAAACCCGTGCAAGGGACGATTATCACACTTCTCGTTGTATTCCTGGCCGTTCCCGCCCATCTCGAATTGTCGAAGCTCGCGGCGGCAAAAAATGTGAAAATCTTCCTTCCCGTTTCCGTTGCCGCTTCCATCCTGTTCGCCACCTGGCCATTCTGGCAGCAATTCATCGAGTTTCCGCTGGGCATTGGCCTGCTTTTATTCTCGAGTTTTGTGCTGTTCGCGCTACTCCTGTATCAATACGGAGGCTATGGAGCGTCCGGGATCCTGGCAAATTGTGGTGTAAATTGTTTTTCGATTTGGTATTTGGGGCTTCTGAGCAGTTTCTGTGTGGCGATCCGAATCGAATTTGGAATGTGGCCTTTGCTTATGTTTGTTCTTGTTATAAAATCTGCTGACATAGGAGCTTACACATTTGGCACCCTCTTCGGTAAACACAAGTTTTCCCCGAACATCAGCCCGGGAAAAACCTGGGAAGGCATGGGGGGCGCTTTGGCGGCTGCGGTCATCGTGGCTATTGGCTTTGCGACCATTTGTGATATAATGGCATGGTGGTCGGCAATCGGTTTTGGCCTGTGCTTCGCCTTTATCGGACAAATGGGCGATTTGACCGAGTCGATGATCAAGCGGGACGCCGAACAGAAAGATTCGGCGCATAAGGTTCCCGGCTTCGGCGGCGTGCTGGACATTATCGATTCGCTGCTGATCGCGGCGCCGTTTGCCTACCTGTTCTTGATGTGGAGTTTTGACAGAGGATAACATTGGATGTAACCATACAACTGGACGCAACGAACAACCAGCTCGAGTTGTTCGGGCCCGCTGATGAGTATCTGCGTCTCCTGCGCCAGTCGCTCGGCGTGCAGATCACTGCCCGTCAAGACAAGCTTCTCGTCACGGGCAGGGACAAGGACGTCGAGAAAGCCATTGACGTCGTTGACAGGATGCAAAAGCAGCTTCTCAAACGCCGCGCGCTCACATCGGCGGACGTGACCGCTTTCATCAGACATCACCACGCCGACAGTGCCGAGGCCGGCAACACGCTCTCCGTTTACGCAGGAAAAAAGGTGATCGAGCCGTCCACAAAGGGGCAGCTCAAATATATCGACACCATGCTGTCCAACGATCTGACATTTTGTATCGGGCCCGCGGGGACCGGCAAAACGTATCTCGCCGTCGCCGTCGCGGTCTCCATGCTCAAGAAAAGGCAAATCCGGCGAATCGTGCTCGCGCGTCCGGCCGTCGAGGCCGGCGAAAAACTCGGCTTCCTGCCGGGGGATTTGCAGGCCAAGGTCAATCCCTATCTCCGTCCCTTGTTCGATGCCCTCGAAGATATGATGGACTTCGCCCAGATGAAAAAATTCATGGAGCTGGACATTATCGAGATTATCCCTCTGGCCTTCATGCGAGGCCGAACGCTCAACGAAGCCATTATCATCTGCGACGAAGCCCAGAACACCTCCGCCCTGCAGATGCTCATGGTCTTGACAAGACTGGGACACGGCTCGAAAATGATCATCACGGGCGACATCACACAAATCGACCTCCAACCGGGCCAGAAAAGTGGAATGGTTGAGGCGATTGAGATCTTGCGCCGGATCAAAGGGATTGGTTACGTGGAATTGGCGCAACGGGACATCGTCCGGCATCGACTGGTTCAGAAAATTGTGCAGGCGTACAAAAAGAAAGCCGAGGCCGATTAGCCACCGAAACGAACGGGAAGGATGCATGGGATTTTGGAAGAAAACAAATCCGCGACGAAGCCAGGTTCGCAAAAACATGTCGGCCGAACGCTTCTCCACAATAAGCCAGTATGCCAATACGGACTCCCTGATCTCCATTCTGATTTGGCTTCTCTTTGCCGTTTCTACTGTCCTCGTCCTTTCATTGCCTAATCCCAACTATCAACAGGTTATCCCGACGACCGTCGTCGTGGCGCTGATCTCCCTGGCCGGGTCATTATACATCTATCACTACCAGAGGAAGATAAGAAAAAATCATACCCGGGCGTTGGTGTTGGGGGCGTTGTTCATCTTGATGATGGCCCTGACCAAACTCGGCGTCTCCTCCACGGGATTGACGTTCTGGGCCACGGGAGGCGCCATGACCACCGCCATCATTTTAACCATTGCTTACGATCAGCGTTTCGCCATCGGTTTGACCGTATTCTATTGTCTCTTTGCCTGTTTCGCCACGGCGTCGACGCCGAGTCATGAATTTCAATTGACCGGCATCAATCTGTTCTTGACGATGGGCGCCGGTGTGATCACCTGCTGTTTTCTCCTCAAAGAAATCCGTACGCGGATTAAACTCCTTCAAGTCAGCACGTTGGCGGCGGTCGTCGTGTTTGTGACCGCCGCGGCCCTCGACGTCCTGTCACGGAATCTCAACGCTCAAGACTTTGAGATGGCGATGAACGCGGTTCTCAAGAACGCCGGTCTTCATGCCGGCATCACCCTTGTTGTGGGCGTGCTCATTCAAGGCTTGCTCCCCCTGATTGAAAAGGCCTTTCGCATCGCCACGAGCATGACGCTCCTGGACTACAGCGATGCGAATCAGCGATTGCTCAAGCGACTTCACATGGAAGCGCCCGGTACGTTCAGCCACAGTCTGCTCATCGGCTCGATTGCCGAAGCGGCGGCCGAAGCCATCGGACGCAACGGTCTTTTGTGCCGGGTGGGAGCCTATTATCACGACATCGGGAAAATCAATAAGGCCGGCTACTTTGTCGAAAACGAGCTCGGCTCGGCCAGCCGGCATGATAAGCTCTCACCCAAAATGAGTCATTTGATCATTATCAATCACGTCAAAGACGGCATCGAAATCGCCAAGGAATACGGCTTGCCCGTCGTACTGCGCCAATTCATCGAAACGCATCACGGCACCACGCTCATCGAGCCGTTCTATAATGAGGCGAAGAAACAGCAAACCAAGAATTCAAAAGCCAAAACCACCGAAGCGCCCTCCGAGAGTGAATTTCGGTACCCCGGCCCGAAACCGCGAACCAAAGAAGCCGCTATTATTATGCTGTCGGACGTGGTGGAAGGCGCCGTCCGAAGTCTTTCGGAAGTGACACCGACGAAAATTGAAAACGTCGTCCACAATATGGCGATGAAGCGTCTTCAGGACGGTCAGTTCGATGAATGTGATCTGTCTTTGCGGGACTTGAGCCGGATCGAAGCGAGCATATCCAAAACCCTCGCGGCGCACTATCACAGCCGCATCGCCTATCCCCAACCCCCGGACATGCCGCCGGGAGGAGACGCTCAAACCGAGCCCAAAAAGCAAAACAATAATCAGCCATCATGACCTTTGCAGAATCCAATCCGGATATCGTCATTCATCTTACCGAGAACAAGAACGCGTGTGTTCCTCTGCCCAAACTGAAGACACTAACCCGAATCATCTGCGATCGTTTTGGGGGGGATCAAACGCGGGAAACGAGATATGAGATTAGTATTGCCGTCGTCGATGATATCCAAATTCGGGAATTGAACGGCCGGTTCATGAACCGCAAAGGGACTACGGACTGCTTGAGTTTCGACTTGTCCGACGGGAATGAAGAACCGAAAGCGGACCATCCGACGTCGCGAGCGCTCGAGCTTATCGTCAACGGGGAAATGGCCGTTAGGCAAGCGGGTCTGCGAGGACATTCCAGCGAGGCGGAGCTGGCGCTTTACATCACGCATGGATTGTTGCACCACTTCGGATTCGACGACGCCACGCCGAGCCGGGCGCGCACGATGCATGAAACGGAGGACGAAATTTTAAAGTCCCTTGGCTATGGTTCCGTATATAATAGCAGTGTAAAAGAACAAGAGCAGGACGCATAAGCGAATAACCTGCTCGAACGCAAATAGAATTGAAAGGATAACCAAAAGTGGGATACGCGGGTTGGGCGGTATCTGTGATTTGTCTTCTCGCCGGCGGCACGTTGTTTTTTTCCGTCAATGCCGTGGCCCTGCGAACATTTTCACACGGAAAACTCCAAGAGGCGTTTAAGGCGTCCCGAAAAAGGGATGATTCCAAGGATATTATCGAGCGGCTGATCGAGAACGAAGACCGGCTCATCCTGACGTGCGCGTTGTACCGACTCATCTTTAACATGGGCATCTTGCTTATCCTGGTCGCGCTGCTGGTGAACCCAGACCCGTCGGAACCTCCGAGAAGCTCTGCGCTGAGCTATTGCCTGACGTTCGTTGCGGCCCTCGCGATCTTCTCGATCTTCAGCCTGGCCATCCCCCATGCCTGGGCGAAATATGCGGGCGAAACCATGCTCAGCCGGTCGTACACGTTGCTGACCTTTGCAGCGTTTGTGGCCTCCCCTGCTCTCTATATCTTCAAATTATACGACGGCCTGGTCCGGCGGCTGGCCGGGATCGCTGAATCGACGCCCGAAGAAGAACACGAGGAAAAACAAGAGGAATTCCTCACCGACCTCGAACTGCACAGAACCGAAGGGACGCTCGACGAAGAAGAGCAGGAAATGATCGAAAACGTGTTGGAATTGAGCAACAGCACCGCCGATGAAATCATGACGCCTCGAACGGACATCGTCGCCATCGAAGTCAACACGGATTTGCCGAAAGTCATCGAAACGATCACGACCGGAGGCCACACGCGCGTTCCGGTTTTTGAGGACAACATCGACAATATCATCGGTCTCGTGTATGCCAAGGACCTGCTGGCCGAGATCGGCAAAGAACCGGCGGATTTCAAGCTCCGCGAGAAAATGCGAACGGTCTACTTCGTCCCCGAGACGAAGCGACTCCGCGTCCTTCTGCATGAGTTTCAGACTCAGAAACTGCACATCGCCGTCGTGCTCGATGAGTACGGCGGGACGGCGGGCATTGTCACCCTGGAGGATATTCTCGAGGAGCTGGTCGGCGAGATCACCGATGAATATGAAGAAACGCCCCCGGAACCCATCAAGAAAATCGATCAACACACGATCGAGGTCGATGCCAGAACGTCCATCGACGACGTCAACGATGAATTTGAGCTGAGCCTGCCGGAGGATGAAGACTACGAAACGATCGGCGGTTTCGTCTTCTCCCGCCTGGGTTATATCCCCAAGACAAACGAGAGCTTCGAATACGAAAATTTGAAGTTCACGATCGCCCTGGCCGAGACCCGGCGGATCAAACGCATCAGAATCCATAAAAGTGAAAATGAGAAGTGAGCTAAAGTGAACTAAAATGAGCTAAAGTGACTAAAGTGAAATTGGAGTCGACAACGCCGTTCTTAACTTTAGGCACTTTAGTCACTCTTCACTTTAGGCACTTTTTTACAACCATGCTGACGAAGGATCGGGCTATTTGCATACGGGCTGTCGATTATTCCGAGACATCCCAGGTCGTCACATTTTTCGCCCGAGAAACCGGAAAAATGAGCGCCATCGCCAAAGGCTCAAAACGACCCAAATCTTCCTTTGACGGTCCCATCGAAATCCTCTCACACGGAAAGATTGTTTTTTCCGACTCCGGCAAGGAGAAACTCGCCACCCTGACCGAATTCGAACCTATCTATGACGGTCCGGATTATGTCGGTCCGCGGAGCGATTTCTTTGTCTTGAACTGCTGTTTCTTCGCCGCCGAACTGCTGAATAACCTGACACAAGATTACGATCCCCATCCCGAACTTTTCGACAGCTTTCTGCACTTTCTGCAAAACGCCGAACAGCACGAAACCAGACACCACATATACGCGGCCTTGATTTTATTCCAATTGGGACTGCTCAGGGAAATCGGCCTCCAGCCAATCCTCAATGCTTGTGTGAACTGCAAAACGAGATACGAGATACGAGATACGAGCGACGAATATTATTTCAGCAGTTCCGCCAACGGACTGATTTGCCGGGATTGCGAGCCGAGCTTCCCCGATAAAATCAGACTCAGCCAGAGCACCGCCGCTTGTTTGACAAGCATAAAGCAGATACCCGAAGCGGCAGAAGAAACACTCCGAGAGATCGAAAAGATTTTAGTCCACCACTTCACGGAGCTGCTCGGCCGCCCCCCCAAAATGGCCAAACACATCCTCGACGGATGATATTCCTCGAAACCGACATGGAAAACACGAAACACAACAAAGAAGAGCGATTAACAGCAAATTTTAAAATATTCACGGCCAAAGTCGCCGGATGCATGGAAAGCAAGTACACACCGATAGTAGCCGCCTGTGTCGCGGCGGTTCTTATGCTTCCGGCCTTGAATGCCGGCTTCATTCAAGACGATATGTTCCACCGCGTCCGGCTCGTCGATCCAGCGCTATTGCCCCCGATATTTCATGAGATGGGATGGATCCCGCCGGATGCCGGCACCGTGACGGCCGCAATGCGCGACATGCACTCTTTCTCTCGGACAAAGGAGGGTGTTGATAAATTGAAGGACGTCGGCATGTGCCCCTGGTGGACGGCTAAGGATTGGCAATTCGCCAACTGGCGGCCTCTGGACAGTTTTACGCATTGGCTGGATTACCGCTTGTTTCCGAATTCGCCGCGCCTGATGCACTTGCACAATATTCTCTGGTTTGCGGCGGTCGTTTTTCTGCTTACCCTGTTATACCGGCGATTCATCACACCGATTGGGATCGCGTCTCTTGCCGCTCTGCTTTATATCATCGACGATAACAACTATTTCCCCGTGATGTGGATCGCCAACCGAAACCTGATTCTGGCGCTGTGCTTTTCCATCTTGACACTATTATTGCACCACCATTGGCGAGAGAACCATTCGTTGTTCGCCGGCGTCGCCGCTCCATTCACGCTGCTCTTATCGTTGCTCTCCACCGAGGCCGGGATAGCGACGTTCGCCTACCTTTTTGCCTATGCGCTGATCATCGACCGTGAAAGCCGAATGCAAAGGCTCGCCAGCCTGGCGCCAAGTGCCATCGTGATAGCCGTCTGGCGAATGATTTACAACATGCTCGGATACGGAGCGGCTGGGAGTGGCTTCGTCATCGATCCCGGTCGCGAGCCGATGCGCTACGCACGAGCCGTGCTGGAGCGCGCCCCGGTTCTCCTTTCCAGCCAATGGGGCCCGACGCCCGCCGAAATGCTCAATTTGTTCTCTGCACACATCCAGGAACAGTATTTTCTCGTCACCGTGGCATTCCTGGCCTTATTGCTGATTGTCCTGCTGCCGCTGCTGTGGCATAACCGCGTGGCACGGTACTGGTTTGTGGCCATGTGCCTCTGCGTCTTGCCCATCTGCGCGACGGCCCCGATGAACCGCAATCTGCTCTTTGTGGCGATCGGCGCTTTTGGCCTGATGGCCCAGTTCCTTGGCGGCCTTTTCCTTAAAGAAAGCTGGACAGCAAGGTCGCGTTTCTGGCGAGTTCCCGCCTGGTTACTCTGCATCACACTCATATTCATTCACGTGGGCGTCGCCGGCGTGTCCAGGATCAAGGCACCCAAAACGATGTCTTTTGCCTTCGACACGTTTTACTCGACAATCGAGATTGGCCAATCGGCCGACCTAACCCATAAAACCGTGGTCGTGGTCAATGCCCCTTATCCATTTCTGTTTTTGGGCCTGCCTATCCTGAGAGCCTATTGGGATCAGCCCATACCTGAGCGGATTCGCCTTCTGGCCCCCGGCTTTGCGCCGTTGCAGATTACCCGCACCGGAGAAAAAACGCTCCGCATCAAAGCCCAAGCCAACAATCTCCTATCCCCCGATCCATCACGCAGAGATTTCAAACCGAACATCGCCTATTTCTATCACGAATTCAACAGCCTTTTCCGGCCGCACGATTTACCATTTGCAGAAGGCGAGAAATTCGAGCTAAGTGACATGTCGGTCGAAGTCATTGAAGTTGACAGCAATGGCCAACCGACGGAAGTTCAATTCTACTTCGATGTCTCTTTGGATGATCCGTCTCTGCACTGGCTCCAATGGAACTGGGAAGGCCCCGGCTTCGGCGAATATTCAACATTCCAGGTTCCCGCCATAGGAGAAGAAGCTTCCACAAAAGGACCTTTCGGTGATACCTGATGGGATTATAAAGAACTATAATGTCCTCTTGAAGAGATAGATTGCTCGGCTTCTTACGCTTTTGAATGTTTTTCTTGGCGCGGTATACCTGCCGTCGATAGAATACACACATGGCCGCAGAAATGATGAAGCTTCCGGACGAATTGGAAACACGGATCAGGAACGCATTGGAACCGTTGCACCCGGAGAAAGTGATCCTTTTCGGCTCCCGTGCATGGGGCCAACCGACGGTGGACAGCGACATCGACCTCTACGTCGTGACGCAGGATGATTTCCTGCCGGGCACCTGGAGGCAAAAGCGCGATATCGTTCGGGACGTGTCGAATCGCATCCTGGACCTCCGAACGCGCTATTCCATCGATCTGCTCGTGCATACCAAACCGATGCATCGGAAATTCGTCGAAACAAACAGCAGTTTCGCCCGCGAAATCATGAATGAGGGAACAAGGCTGTTATGAAAAAAGCGAGCGACCAGTGGCTGGAATCCGCCGAGCTTGATCTCGGTAGTATCGGGCAAATCATCCTTCGCGAAGATCTGACTCCGATTGCAGCCTTTCATTCGCAGCAGTGCGTAGAGAAGTGTTTCAAGGCAGTGCTCGAAGAGCATTCGGAGAAGGTACCCAAAGAGCACTCGACCTTAAAACTGTACGGATTGGTCAGGGAGTTGATTCCACTAAAGGCTGATACGGAGATTCTGACGGATTTGGATGGACTCTATATCGAATCACGGTATCCCGGCGAGCTCGGCCTGCTTCCCAACGGTAAGCCCACGCTCGCGGATGCACAACAGTTCTACAATTTCGCCCAGAGCATCTATGAACAGGTGAAACGGATGCTGGATCCAAACCGGTAGGCGGCACAAGGCAAAGGACGGCAAGTCGTCGGTATAACGCACTATGCGTCGGAAGGTCTTTCGCCTCCCGTTTGGCACGAGACGCTGAGCCCATCCCGCTTCGCGCCCAAGGAGAGTAAAAGAATTACCTCTTTTTTAAAATTTATTTGAAGAGGTTCATATAAAAGATCCGTTCGACGAGACTCGATGGGTTTATGAAAAAGTACAATGTCCCCTTTTTCAATTCAAGCTTAAGAAATGACTTGTCAACTCATCCAAAACACCAATGTAAATTACGGTCCAGAAATGTACACATTCGGCAACGCCTTTTTCAGTTCTGCTATCTGTTGCTTAGTGACTTGCGTCCTCTTAAGGTCAAGTATTTGTAAGTTCCTAAGATTTCTTATGGGCTTAATATCAATGTCGCCGACTTGCATATAGTCAAGATGAAGTGTTTGCAGGTTTATAAGATTCGATAGAGAATTTAGATCGTTAATCCTTAAAGAATATATAGTAAGTTCTTTAAGTTTTGTAAGACTCGCAAGTGGTTCTATATCACGTACCGAAGAGTCGTTAAGGTAAAGGTAACATCTCACCGAAGTGCCGCAGGCTGATTTACAGCTTCCCAAATGTCAAAATGGGCAACTTGCGCTTTTTGAACGAGTCTATACAATGCTGCTATGAAGATCGCAGCAGCAGATACCATTATCG
>Ga0272442_10000392_pt1 | contig 71336 bp, 58 predicted proteins | sample SSMForm2O_FD_200262 | JGI IMG/M metagenome (GOLD analysis project Ga0272442, IMG submission 200262) | Marine sediment archaeal communities from Little Sippewissett salt marsh, Falmouth, MA, United States - SSM-Form-2O | ecosystem: Environmental > Aquatic > Marine > Wetlands > Sediment ...
AAGGTCTGGCTGTTTGATTTTGATGATCCGGGAAATAATGACTGGCTGGCCGTGAATCAATTTACGGTAATCGAAGATGAACATAACCGCAGACCGGATATAGTAATCTTTATTAATGGATTGCCGCTGGTTGTGATAGAACTCAAGAACCCGGCCGATGAGGAGGCCACTATCTGGACCGCCTTCAATCAGCTACAGACTTACAAACAGCAGATACCGTCCCTGTTTGCCTATAACGAGATATTGATTGTCTCCGATGGTATAGAGGCCCGGGCCGGTTCACTTACCGCTAATAAGGAATGGTTTTTACCCTGGCGGACGGTGGCAGGAGATGAGGTGGCCCCGACCACAGTGCCTCAGCTAGAAGTACTTCTGAGGGGGATGCTGGAAAAAGGGCGCCTGCTCGAATACATACGGCATTTCGTGGTCTTTGAAGATGAACGAGGCAGAATCAGTAAGAAGATTGCAGGCTATCATCAGTTTCATGCCGTCCGGCAGGCCATCAAAACCACGGTGGAGGCCTCCCGGCCGGATGGCGACCGCCGCTGCGGGGTGGTTTGGCACACGCAAGGGTCGGGCAAGAGCCTGACAATGACCTTCTTTGCGGGCAAGATCATATTGCACCCCGCCCTGGAAAATCCCACCTTGGTTGTTCTTACCGACCGCAACGATCTGGACGACCAACTCTTCGGCCAGTATGCCCGCTGTAGCGAACTACTGCGTCAAAAGCCCTGCCAGGCAACCAGCCGGGCCCAACTGCAAGAATTACTACAGGTTGCCTCTGGGGGTATTATCTTTACCACGATCCAAAAATTTTTACCTGAGGTCAGAGGTGATGCCTTCCCGAAGCTCTCGGACCGCCGCAATATCGTCGTAATAGCTGATGAGGCCCATCGGAGCCAGTATGATTTTATTGATGGCTTCGCCCGGCATATGCGGGATGCCCTGCCCAACGCCTCTTTTATCGGCTTTACCGGCACTCCCCTGGAACTAACCGATAAGAACACCCGCGCTGTCTTTGGCGATTATATCAGTATCTATGACATCCAGCGAGCCGTTGAGGATGGGGCCACCGTGCCGATTTATTACGAAGGGCGCTTGGCCAAGCTGGAAATCGATGAACAGGAACGGCCGCACATCGACCCGGAATTCGAGGAGGCCACCGAAGGGGAAGAATTAGAGCGGAAAGAGAAACTCAAGACCAGATGGGCCCGCTTGGAGGCGATGGTCGGTACCGAAAAGCGGATCGGTCTGATCGCTCAGGACCTGGTGGAACATTTTGAGCAGCGCCTGGAGGCCATCGAGGGTAAGGCCCTAATTGTTGGCATGAGTCGTAGAATCTGTGTGGACCTGTACAATGCCATCCGCAAATTACGACCCCAGTGGCACACTGAGGATGATACCCACGGGGCTATTAAGATCGTCATGACCGGCTCCGCCTCCGATCCTCTCGAATGGCAGCAGCATATCCGTAACAAGCAGAGGCGGGAAAAAATCGCTGAGCGATTCAAAGACCCCCAAGACCCTCTGAAGGTGGTCATTGTACGTGATATGTGGCTTACCGGCTTTGATGTTCCCTGTCTGCATACCATGTACGTGGACAAGCCTATGCGGGGTCACGGACTGATGCAGGCCATTGCCAGGGTAAACCGGGTCTTTCGCGACAAACCCGGTGGCCTGGTAGTGGATTATCTGGGGCTGGCCGATCAGCTCAAACGGGCCATGGCCAATTACACCGAAAGCGGCGGCAAGGGTACCACCGCCATCGACCAGGCAGAGGCCGTAGCGGTAATGCTGGAAAAATATGAAATCTGCCGTGATATGTTCCATGGATTTGACTATTCCTCATTTATCACTGGTACAGCAGCACAAAAATTATCGGTAATACCTGCAGCTCAGGAATATATCCTGGCCTTGGAAGATGGCCGGGACCGATTAGTCAAAGCTGTAAGTGGGTTATCCAAAGCCTTTGCCCTGGCAGTACCTCACGCTGAGGCCCTGCGCATTCGCGATGATGTCGGATTCTACCAGGCCGTCAGATCGGCCTTAATCAAGACCGGCGAGAGTGAAAGAGAAAAGTCCCGTGAAGAGCTGGATCATGCCATCCGCCAGATCGTCTCTAGGGCCGTATCCTCCGATAAGGTGGTGGATGTTTTTTCGGCGGCGGGCCTGAAAAAACCGGATATATCAATATTGTCTGACGAATTTTTGGCGGAGGTCAAAGCGCTGCCCCATAAGAACCTGGCGGCGGAACTGCTGCGGAAACTTCTAAGCGATGAAATTCGCATCTTAAAGAAAAAGAATCTTGTCCAGTCCCGCTCCTTCGCCGAGATGCTGGATCGTACCATCCGCGCCTATCAAAATCGGACCATTGAAACCGCGGTGGTAATCCAAGAGCTTATTGAATTGGCTAAGGATATGCGCGAGGCCCACAAAAGGGGTGAAAAACTCAAGCTCACCGATGATGAACTTGCCTTCTATGATGCCCTTGAGGTCAACGATAGTGCGGTGAAGGTACTGGGAAATGAGGTGTTGCGTACCATCGCCCACGAACTGGTCGATAAAGTACGAAGAAATGTAACTATTGATTGGACGGTAAAGGAGAATATCCGGGCTAGGCTTCGTACCATGGTAAAACGGATTCTGCGTAAATACGGTTATCCCCCGGATAAACAGGAGAAGGCCACAAACACTGTACTGGAGCAGGCCGAACTTCTATGCGAACATTGGGCTGCCTAATTAGTTATAAGGCGGTTATCATAAAAATTATTGACCGGCCCGTTAAGAAAAGACATTTTCGCCCTTAATAGAGTTGCCTTTAGTAAAATGCGGTAATTTTAGGAGGGAATTAATTAAAAATGATTACAACTTCCGATAAAGCAATTCAACTTTTCACATATCTAAAGGAATTGTCAAAACTTCGTACGACACATAAAAAAGATATTTCTAATTATGATGAAGTTCTGTGGTTTTCAGATATTCCAAAGGAAAAAGGCTGCTCTTGTATTGCCTGGGAATTGTGGGATAGCAGGGACAACGAAAATGAAGACAGGGGTAACGTTTGGGTAGAAATTCACAAACCGACACTGAAAAGTCCGCCTGAAGTACCAGACGAATTAGAACCTTGGATTAAGGTGGAAGATATTTCTAACTCAGACTTGAATGAGCCTGAACTAAGCGACGAAATCACTATTATTGGAGATCCAGATTCCTTAACAGGTGAGGAAATAAGAGAAACTCGATCCATCAATGACTATCCTGACGTCTTTGATATTTGGATGAAATATACAGATAAAGATTGGAAATCATGGGCGGAGGAAGATAGGCGTTTGCAGAGGGTACAGAAGGTCTACAATAATTTGTATACCATTTACCAGCTATCAGAGAAACTGGGAGAACAGTATGAAGTAGTTATTGGTATTGGATTCCTGGTATGGCAATCTCCAACTAGTGGAGAAGTTCGCCACCCCCTGCTTACACTTAATGCCAGAGTTGATTTCGACCGAGTGCGTGGGATCATGAGTGTTGGACCGGCAGCAGATGGCCCTCAACCTCGACTCGAAATAGACATGCTAGAAAGTGATGATCGACCCAGCGTTACAGATCAGCAGGCAATCGAAGAAATGGCAGCTGAACTTGATGGCGGGCCGTGGAATCCTTCAGTTCTGGAAGCTATTCTGAAAGCACTTGCGAATGGCATTTCCACAGAGAGCCGCTACGAAAATGATATATCAAGACCTGCTCAAATATCAAATGTTCCTCAACTCCATTTTGCTCCGTTATTGATTCTCCGAAAACGTACACGTAGAACCTTTGTAGATTTCTACCATCGAATTTTAGAACAACTTCAGGAAAATGGTGATGTCCCCGATGGGGTGCGACGACTTGTAGAAATCGTCGAAGATACAGGAAACGTTGATGAACGTGATCCAAATGAGTATACCCCACAAGCGCAGACTTGCTACACAGAACTCTACTTTCCCTTACCTACCAATGAGGAGCAAAGGCGAATAGCGCAACGAATCGAGCAACACCAAGGTGTTCTGGTTCAGGGGCCACCAGGAACTGGCAAATCGCATACAATTGCAAATTTGGTATCTCATTTATTGGCCAAAGGCCAGCGTGTTCTAGTTACCAGCGAAACTCCCCGTGCTCTTGAAGTGCTAAAAAATATGCTGCCGAAGGAAATCAGAGAACTATGTGTGATGTGGTTGGGTTCTGGTCCTAAAGCCCAGGAGTCTCTTGAGCAATCTGTCCATGGTATTACCCAAAAAAAGCTTAACTGGGAACCGGAACATGCAAGTCGCGAAATAGCTGAGTTGGAGCATCTCCTGGATCAGAGTCGAAGCAATCAAGCCAAATGCCGGAATAAGCTTACGGCCTGCCGGGAAGCTGATACGTATCAGCACACAGATATATTTGGTATGTACAACGGTACATTGGAAAAGATAGCTATTAATATCAATAAGGATCGAGAAAAATATGGGTGGTTAAAGGACAGACCTTCAGCTGATGAGGAACCTGGGGTAACTTCAGAAGAGCTTATCAAACTCCTCAGCTTGAAAAGACAGTTGACAGGAGATTTGGTAAACGAGATCAAAATGCGGCAGGTACCATTAGACCTATTAACTTCAGAGGATGAATTTAAAGATCTGGTTGATACTGAAAAACATGCCATCATACTTCATGAAAATGCAGAGAAAAAACGGAACTACCCTGGCTATGATTCCTTGCTAAATATGAGCCCCGAAATAAGGGCACGCATGCTCGATTTTCTGAAGAACTTGATTGGTAATATGGAAAAACTTAGCAAGCATTTTCATGTATGGGCAGAACAAGCCACTCGTGAGATCGTGGCAGACCAGGACCGTGTATGGCGGCAATTGCTTGAAACGACAGAAGAATGTCTACAGAAATACGCTGATCATGGTCGTGAAATTTCGGCGTTAAAAATTATTGGCATGGAAAGTCGTGACTTTGCTGAGGTGGTTTTTCACGCGCGTGAGCTTAAAGCCCATCTTGATAGTGGCAAAGGGCTGGGTATCTGGTTATTTCGAGCGAAAGCAGTTAAACAGGCATGGTATCTTATCAAGCAAGTTCGTGTTGATGGAGAACCATGCATTTCTGTGAAGGTTCTTCAAAAACTGCTTGATTGGCTTGAACTCGATAGGCAGTTGAAGGATCTTGCCAATTTATGGGAGCGCTATAGCAAGACCCCTGAAGGAAACTATACTGCACAGCTTGCTGCTTATGAGGATTTTTGTGAACCTCTCCGAGATGCCCTTGATTTACACGGAATCGTTCAGGAGTTAAAAAGAATTATTTCTCAACTTCCCGGCTTGGCTTCTCCCCACTGGCATGTGAGGGAAGAAGTTGAAACCCTGTGCGATGCGGTCGAAGTTGTAGACATTGATGAAAAACTTCTGAAAGTTAGAGAAAGATTTACTTCCTGGGAAGAAAAATTAAAAATGTATGCCGAGTATCAAAATTCTCATCCGTCAGGCACACAGCTCCTCAATGCTATTCGCACAAGAGATTTACCCTCATATAGGAAGGTATGTGATATTGTATTGCGTATGAATCAATTTGGTCATACATACCAATTATGTTGCAATATTTGGAAGCGTTTCAAGAATTGTGCCCCAAAGACAGCGGAAGAATATGCGAACACAATTAAAGATGAAATATGGAGCGATCGTTTCGAGAACTTCTATGCCGCATGGAATTGGGCGAAGGCAGATCGCTGGATGTCAGAAATGTGCAAGGAGGATCGTGCCAAGCAGCTTACTGACGACCTAGAGAGTTTTCAAGCAGATGAGCTTGATATCCTAAAGGAGCTAGCAGCCAAAAAAGCTTGGCAACACTGTATGGCAGCTTTAGGAGAAAAAGAAAGACAGGCGTTGATGGCATGGATGCAGGCCGTAAATCGAATCGGGCGTGGAACCGGGCGTCATGCCGAGCGCTATCGCGAAGAAGCACGGCAGAAGCTTGAAGAATGTCGGAGGGCTATCCCCGCCTGGGTCATGCCATTATATCAGGTGGTGCAGACAACAAGTCCCAATAAATCTCTTTTTGATGTGGTAATTGTGGATGAAGCGAGTCAGTCCGGACCTGAGGCGCTGTTACTTACTTATATTGGGAAAAAGATAATAGTTGTTGGAGACGATAAACAAATCGCACCACTTTATGTCGGGATCAACCGTGATGATGTTGTACGGTTACGTAGGATGCACCTGCAAGGGATACCACATAATGAAGCATTTGATTTGGAAGGTAGTCTATTTTCTCAGGCAGAATTACGTTATCCCGGTATAGTTAGGCTTCGCGAGCATTTTCGATGCATGCCGGAGATCATTCAATTTTCAAACAAACTATTTTATTCTACAGAACCACTTATTCCTCTGCGCCAATTTGGTGCAGATCGATTGCAGCCCTGTAGGACAACACATATTGAGGAGGGATATCGTACTGGTCGGTCACCTAATATTGAGAATAAACCGGAAGCTAAAGCCTTGGTGGAGCAGGTTATTCAGTGCCTGGAAGATCCGGCTTATGAGAAAAAGAGCTTTGGCGTTATTAGCCTTTTAGGTAAGGCACAATCTCAATTAATATCGAATATGCTTATGCAAGAAGTAGGTGCTGAAGAAATGGAGAAACGGAGCCTCTTGTGTGGTAATCCTTATGATTTTCAGGGGGATGAGCGAGATGTTATATTTCTTAGTATGGTGGATGCAACACAAGATGGCAAGATGTGTCAGATGGTTCGTGACAGAAAAAATCAGCGCGTTTTCAATGTGGCTGCAAGTCGTGCCAAGGATCAACTTTGGCTTTTTCACAGTCCCACACTCAACGATCTCCGCACAGAATGCCTGCGATATCGCTTGTTGGAACATTGCCTCAACCCCCATGTGGAGCAAACTATGGTGGGGGATATTGATGTGGATGAGTTGAGGCAATTAGCAACATCGGAGAGACGTGGTAGAATACAACAACCGGCACCCTTTGATAGTTGGTTTGAAGTTGATGTATTTTTACGGATTGCCGAAAGAGGCTACAGGGTCTTGCCTCAGTACGAAGTAGCTGGTAAAAAAATAGATCTCGTTATCGAAGGATTAGAAGGTAAGCTAGCAGTTGAATGTGACGGCGATGAGTTTCATGGTCCGGAGCGATATAATGATGATATGGAACGCCAACGTGAGCTTGAACGATGTGGTTGGATATTCTGGCGGGTCCGCGGATATCAGTTCTATCGCGTTCCTGATGTTGCGCTCCAATCACTGTGGGAGCTATTAGAGCAAAGACACATCTATCCGGAGCAACAATGGGAAAAAGAGCGGCAAAAGAAAGAGGAAGCTATTTCCCAAAAAGATCATATTTATGTTGATTATGATGATGAAGAAATCGAGACCGAGAGTTCTAGCGATGCGGAAGTTGGTGTGACATTAGATAGAAGTTATGATGACAAACTCAAAGGTAAAAAGTCCCTAGACAATATTTCTTCTGTTGAAATACGCCATGCTATTATTTCTGCACTCAAAAAATGTCCCAACCACTCTTGTACTATTAAATCTATTACCAGTCGTGTTTTAAAAGAGTTGGGCATTATTACACGCGGCAATCCACGTATGGAGTTCGAAAGGAGAGTACTACGAAATATAGGCATTTTGAAACAAAACGGTCGTGTTGAAGAATACAGAGCAAAAAACAGGAGACTTAGGTTTTGTACCCGTGTTTGAAATGTCAAGGCGTATGAACCAGCAATATATATGTGTATCAAAAATGAGGTAAAGGCTGACGAGATTAGAAGTTCTATTTGAAGAATAACGCTAATCAACAGCATCTAAAAGGTACATGGGCCAACGCCAACTTTGCCCATCATTTGTTCTGATAACCATTCGAGTTGAATTGCGTTTCAATGTTCTTATTTTTGTTGCTATTTGGCCTATGTATTTGTCGGAATCGTCATATTTGATTTTTATTTTTGCCCCTGCGGGTAACATTCTAAGTCTCTCAAAATGTTTTTCTCTCTTTAACTGGGCCTTCTGCTGGTTATCGGTTAGTATTCGTTTGCCAATCCATAATCCTAGCTCTGTCAGGTCAGCATGACTTAGTCGGGAAGCTATAATCTTGACTCGCTTCAGTAGTTTTGGGTTATCGTTGTTTGGGATGGAAATATCCTTTTTCCTGGTATTAGGTTTACATTTTTTGATTTGCCCTCCAATAATTTTAAAACCGACTTTGTTTGCTTGTTCCAGGGCCCATCTACAGGCGGATTGTTCACCTTCGCCAGGATGTAATCCAAGATGATATCTGCGAAAATGGTGCAGTTCGTGAGCAAACACATTAGCCAGATGGTGTGTGAAACTTCTATATCTGGCTCTCCAGCCATATGAATCGGTTAGCGTCTTGGGATAACTTTTTCGAACACCAAACCGCATACGGATCAGTTTATACTTTTGAGGCAGATCCTTGGGTATCTCGAACGATCGAGACAAAATCCATTTTCGTTTAGTGTAGCGATGAAAATCTGGCGGTGTAAACCATTCATTATATGCCATTCCACCCCAAGCACTGTCATTTTGATGTAAGAAAATTGCCACAACCAGGTCGCCTGTATTTGTTGTCTTAGCGATTTTTACCAAAGTGTCGATTATTTGTTCTTCGTCGTAGCCTTTCTTTGCTATAATATGTTTGTCTGAGAAAACATAGATTTTCATGTTGTGCGTTCCAAAACTAATCGATAACAATGTCAATCCACCCCCCTATTATTAATTTCATCGTCCATGACAGGAAAACACATACCACGATCATGGCAAGTACGAAATCTATGTTATGAGTTACTCGTGCGTTTGTCAAGTGCCAATGAGACCACTTCCAACAGTTGTCTACCAGTGTTAAAAGCTGCTGTGGTGTCAACAGCAATGTGTTTTTGGGATTGATTACATAGCCTGTTCTTATATAGTAGAAATATCAACCCTGGTGTGAATGATTCGCCGCAACATCACTTCAGGACCCAAACTGTGTGCAAGCAGTTTCGTTTTTCTCATCAATCACAAAATCAGCGAATACTGATGGTGCTTCCTTTTTCATTATTTTTAGCATTTGAAGGCAAACTCTCCTGATTTCCCACTGGGCATGCTTGTCACACCTCAGACAGAATATGTGTCGCAGTTGACGGAAATTGGCGGATATAACAATCTCACTCTGGATGGCATTGGGCAGCACGAACCTCGCATCTTCGTTTTTGATGCCAAGTTTTTGGAGTTTTGTATAAACAGCTTTAGCTTCAGCCATAAACTCCTCAAATAAAACATGTGATATCGGGTTGCCCACAATGGATTCCGGCTCTACAAAATCGAAGTTCTTTTCATCCACGTATCGTTGAGATTGCTGGGAAAATGCACATAGCCTGTGGCGGACAAATTGATGCGTAAAACTTCTTGATGCTCCTGTGACTCGAAACGTTGCAGAGGCATGCTCAAGAACTGAGTGATGACCCATTTCAATAATTCGATGAATAAGTCCCTTATCACTGCCACTTCTTGTTCTTGAGGTAGATTTATAGCATGTTCTGCCCGCCTTTTCGATTGTTCTCTCCGGATCCGGTGTTATCGCGAGAAGTTCTACAGACATGTATTATCACCACCCTTCCATGGACCTGATTGTTTTTAGAAGGGAATTTCATCGCCCGGACCAGACTTGCTGGTCTCTTGAGGTGCTTGCGGAAGTTCGCCTTTCTGAGGTTCTTTGGTTGCTCCGGTCGGTACCAGATATCTATCCACCCGCAAATACTGTCGGCCTTCCTGATTTGGCGACCCGAAGATAAAATGGGCCCGACCCTGTCGCTCTAAGCAATGCTCCGGCAATAACTCATCGGTTTGAAAATCATACCCGATAGCCTCACAGAAGGAATGGACTTTCCATAGTGAAGACTTCACCGCTACCAGATGGTCATAGACCGTGATAGTCTGATTTCTTCCGACCTTGACCTCCAGTTCAAGCTCAATCATGTCGTTGCCTTTCTTGCTGACATTGGCCTTTGCATTCTGGACAGTAAAATCATAATCCCCTTCGGGGACCGGACTATAACCATTGTCGGCCGGATCGTATTCGTTGGAATTATACAACATTGTTGCACGGCTCCTTTCTGCACGTTCGTGCTATCTATTCGATTATCTACGTACGACCATCGCCGGAATGACCAAAAATCGACGTTTTTTGGCCTGAGTATCCGGCACTATTTCATTGGCCTCACCTCAACGACAAGAAGGTGCATTGCTGCTTCTGCTGACTATATCATCAGGGCTTCGCATGCATCTCTTGCTATCAATTAAGCGGTTCGAAAAAAGGCTGAATTTCACGAAGAGATGGTTTTATGATAATTTTTGCCGAATTAGCGTATTTTCGCTGCCTAATGCTAAAGCCCCCGGGGCTAAAGGCATAGCAATTACGAACTTTCTTGAGCCTCTGTAATCTCATAACCGGGACCGCTAAATGGTCTGTTTCCCCTCAAGACGCCATGTGAAACTGCCTCCGACAACCGCGCCCGAATGGCGTGTTCCGGCGTTCTTGGCTTGTGCCGCAGTATCTCGATATGCATTTCTCTGATATGAGTGGCTCCATTGGTATCAAGAAACTCCAGGATAAGGGTTCTAATAGATGTGTTGGACATTTTTCCACCTCCGTACCTTCGGGCACTGCTCATCTCTTGGCAGGGCCCGAACTTATACTACTTGACGAAGGCTAAACCATACGAAATTTCTGAAAAGTTATTAATTCTATCATGTAAAATACGTTACGGCGTCTAGGTACTTGATGCGGAGGGAAAAACTTTATATAACCCTGATAGCTTTTTCATTTACAATTGAGGCTGTATTTAGCAAGCAAGAGAACGGATGATGTTTATCCTCAAGCCAACGCGAGGTTTACATGTTCAAAACGATCGGTAATCGGGTGTGGGTGTTTGACGCTGAGTGGGTACCGGATCCGGCCGCTGGTCGGGTATTATACCAATTGCCTGACGACATACCCGATGAGCAGGTCCTCCAAGTCATGTGGCAGAAGGGTGGGGCAACCGAGGAAGATCCCACGCCCTATTTGAAGACTGTCATGTGCCGCATCGTTTCCGTTGCGGCGGTGGATCGGCAAATACTGCCCGATGGACAAATCAGCCTGCATTTGCTGTCGCTGCCCCGGGACGTGCAGGATCCTGAGCAAACAGCTGAGTCCCATGTGGTGGGTACCTTCTTAAATAAAGTGGGTCAATACCGGCCTCAACTTGTTGGATTTAACTCTGCTTCTGCAGATCTCAAAGCGATGATCCAAAGATCTGTCGTATTGGGTCTTTCTGCACCGAAATTTTGTAAGCGACCAGATAAGCCTTGGGAAGGAGCAGACTACTTTGACAGTCGCAACAGCGAGGCCAGTGTAGACTTAAAGGAAGTGATCGGCGGGTGGGGCAAGGTTACTCCTTCGCTGCATGAAATAGCCACCTTATCTGGGATCCCCGGCAAGATGGAGGTTGACGGGGAGCAAGTGGCTAGCTTATGGCTGGCTGGCAATCTCGCCAAGATCGTGGCCTACAACGAGTGTGATGCCTTGACCACTTATCTGGTTTGGCTGCGGGTGGCTCATTTCGCCGGACACTTATCTGCTGAACAATATAAGCAGGAACAAAAACAAGTTCGGGCCCTGCTGAAACAAGAGGCAAGTGAAAACGGCAAAGATTATTTGCAGGATTATCTGGCAGAATGGGCAAAACTCACTGCTGTTATGAAATAGGGTTGGCAGTAGTACGGATAAGAGACTTTAAGTTATGATTGTTTTGAATGGAGCTGCATTTGACCGACTATTGTTTCTTTGGGGCGAGAGTCCTGCCGGGGAATGCCAGCCCCCCGTGGTCAAACGCGGCCGAAAATCCAAGGCTTGCCAGTCAACACCTTATCCCTTTGATGCCGGCGGTGATAGCTTGCGCCATTCTTTGCAGGAAACCTCCGTCGGTTTCAATTTATCTGCCAGGAAAGTGCAAAGACTGATGGCATGGTTGCCCACTAAAGGTGATAAACCGGTTCCTTCCAGCCCTCTGATTGCCGAACCTACGGCTTCACGAACAAAGCTAAGATTATCGCCCTGGCGTATTAGCGGGTATCCGCTTTCAACAGAAGAGGCTGCGGAGCTTCTCTGCTTGTGTATGGGCGAACAGACCCTGGTAGCGGGGATCGTCGTTGGAGCGGATCTGGCCTATTGGTCACTGGCGTTGCGTTTTGCCGGTTCGATGGTAGCACGGCAGCAATTTCTGCCGGGATTGGATTTCGGCGATACCCAATTCCGGGCACAATGGCAACCTGTCTTCGCCGGTGATGATGTAAAGTGGTTGGCTAAGCTAGCCAAACAGATGCCGCCGGTTGCTCGGGCGGTTACTGATGAGAAGGCCATTTCAGCCCCGGAGAATTCCGCAGAGCCGATTCTCAAACAATTCATCACACAGATCCTCGACCATCTGGTGCGAATAGATCATGCAACCGATGTGGTCCCGGGTAAGAAAGTGGTTCGGAAGAGGCCGGTCTTTGCCAGTGTTCATAATGCCTGGCTGTATGCCTTGCGGTCCACTGATGGCCGCCTGGATTATGACCGGGAAAAGGTTAAACAACTGGCCGAACAGATCCATCAATGGCGGCGGCCGATCACGGTTTCCGAAGCGGCGCCGGTCCGGCTTTGCTTACGTTTGGAGGAGCCCGAGGCCGCCGCGGAATCTTCCCAGAAAACCGTTCAAACCACAAAGAAAAAATGGTATGTGCGTTATCTACTGCAACCCCATGACGATCCGAGCCTGCTGATTCCCGTAGATCAGGTGTGGAAGGCCAAGACCAAAAAAACTACATTGCTCAAACATATCGGCGGCAGTTCTCAGGAATACCTGTTATCCTCGTTAGGACAGGCGGCAGAGATTTGTCCACGTATCGCTGCCAGTCTCAAGACGGCCCAACCGGCCGGATACACGCTGGATACGACCAATGCGTACCAGTTTCTGACAGAAAGGTCGATATCCCTGGAACAGGCGGGCTTTGGGGTGATGCTTCCAGCGTGGTGGACCCGCAAGGGCACGAAGATGCGGTTGACCGCCCGGGCCAATGTCAAAAGTCTTAAAATGCAGGGTGGTAGTGGGCTGTCTCTCAATGAGATAGTTAAGTTTGATTGGGAAATTGCCCTTGGAAATAAGAAGCTCAGCCTGGCGGAACTACGGGCCCTGGCCCGGTTGAAAGCCCCTTTGGTTCGAGTTCGCGGTCAATGGGTCCAGATGAATACAGCAGAGATTCAGGCCGCTATTGATTTTTGGAAAAAGAAAGGTACGCAACAGGTTTCTGTTCAGGACATTATCCACATGTCACTTGGTGCCGGGGATGCTGGCGATGGCTTTGAGTTTGAGGGAGTCAAGGCGACCGGCTGGATAGGCAAGCTGTTCAGGCAACTGGAGGGTCGAACTGCGTGCGAGCAAATTGACACCCCAACAGCGTTCTGCGGGACCTTGCGACCATATCAAGAGCGGGGCTATTCCTGGTTGGCATTTCTGCGGCAATGGGGCCTGGGGGCGTGTCTGGCCGATGATATGGGCTTGGGTAAGACAATTCAAACCTTAGTATTGATCCAGAGAGATTGGCAATCCAATGGCAAGAGGCCGGTGCTACTGGTTTGTCCGACTTCGGTAGTAAACAACTGGCAGAAAGAAGCGGCCCGGTTTACGCCGGAACTTCCGATATTGGTACATCACGGCACCGACAGGAGAAAAGGGGCCGCCTTTAAAAGACAGGCGAAAAAGCAGGCCATGGTCGTCTCCAGCTACGCACTTTTGCAGCGTGATATCGAATTCCTCCAGCAGGTGCCCTGGGCCGGCGTGGTGCTGGACGAGGCCCAGAACATAAAGAATCCTCAGACCAAGCAGTCTCAGGCCGCCAGGTCGCTGAAGGTAGACTACCGTATCGCCCTGACGGGAACTCCGGTGGAAAACAATGTCGGGGACCTATGGTCGATCATGGAGTTTCTGAATCCCGGTCTTCTGGGTACGCAAGCCTCCTTCAAACGCAACTTTTTCATTCCCATCCAGGCAGGCCGCGATCCCGAGGCCGCCGAGCGGCTTAAGCGTATCACCGGGCCGTTCATCTTGCGACGACTCAAGACGGATAAATCCATCATCGCCGATCTGCCCGATAAACAGGAGATGAAGGTCTTTTGCCCACTTACCAAGGAACAGGCGTCCCTATATGCGGCAGTATTGGAGGAGGCGGAAGAAACCATAGAATCGGTGGAGGGTATTCAACGTAAGGGTGTAATCCTGGGCACGCTTTCCAAACTCAAGCAGGTTTGCAATCACCCGGCGCAATTGCTGGGTGATAATTCTGCTATTCCCGGCCGATCCGGCAAGTTGGCACGCCTGACGGAAATGCTGGAAGAGATTATCGAGGTGGGCGACCGGGCGTTGGTCTTCAGCCAGTTCGCTGAGATGGGAGAAATCTTGCGAAAGCACCTACAGGAAACATTTGGCCGAGAGGTGCTGTTCTTATATGGCGGTGTGACTAAGAAGAAACGCGACCAGATGGTCGATCGCTTTCAGGCTAAAGGTGATGGACCGCCAGTCTTTATCCTCTCACTAAAAGCCGGTGGTACCGGCTTAAACCTAACGCGGGCCAATCATGTGTTTCACTTTGACCGCTGGTGGAACCCAGCGGTTGAGAATCAGGCTACCGACCGTGCCTTTCGCATCGGCCAGAAACGAAATGTGCAGGTTCATAAATTCCTCTGTGCCGGCACCCTGGAAGACAAAATCGATGAGATGATCGAACGTAAGCAGGAGATCGCTAAAAATGTCGTTGGCGCCGGCGAAGGCTGGCTGACAGAACTTTCCAACGAGCAATTGAAGGATGTTTTTGCCCTGAGAAAAGAGGCAGTGAGTGAATGATATGGCTAAGAAAAAGGCCAAACCAAAGAATAAACGAGATGCCCTGTGGATTGAGGCCCAGCGAAAATGCCGTTTGAACACGGAGGACATTCGCATGGCCAAAGAAATGGGGATGAACCCGCGCAGTCTTATCAAGAATATCCCTTCCAAGAGCGAGCAATGGAAGCTACCCGTGAAGGATTGGATCCACGAGATGTATAAGAAGCGACAGGCTAAAGCAGCGAAAAAGAAAGCTTGCAAGAAACAGGCCTTGACCACGAATCTCCATAAAGAATCGGAAAAATTATCCCAAGAACATACGTCCGAGGATTTACCATTTTGAGGGAAGTAGTATGGCTTGGCATCGTTATTACAATTATTATCCCAGATCCCAGGCTCGTAAGGCCAAGGGAGGAATTAAAGCCCAATCCAAACGCGGCCAGTTCGGCCAAAGTTGGTGGGGCAAACGGTGGGTTGAAGTGTTGGAGAGTTTCGATATCGGCGCCCGTCTGGGACGGGGCCGATCCTATGCCCGCAGCGGACAGGTGGTTTCCATTGCCATTGAAAAAGGCCTGGTGACCGCCAAGGTACAGGGCTCTCGCCGGCAGCCCTATAAGGTGGCAATTAAGGTCAAAACACTTACAAAGGTCGCTTGGGATAAATTGGCAAGGAGTTTATCAAAGCAGGCAATCTTCGCCGCCAAGCTGTTGGCAAGCGAAATGCCGGAAAATATTGAGGAGGCTTTCCAAGATGCCAGACTTACGCTTTTCCCTAACAAGCGCGGTGATCTGAAGACCGATTGCTCCTGTCCGGACTGGTCGAATCCCTGTAAGCACATCGCCGCGGTGTATTATCTGCTGGGAGAAGAATTCGACCGTGACCCCTTCCTGATATTCCAGCTGCGGGGCATGGAACGACGGGAACTAATTGGTCTTCTGGGTAGCTCCGAAGCTGCTAAAAAGAGAACTCGGGGCAAGAAGAGCTTGCCGAAACCTGTGCCAAAACAAAAGGAAGACCCTATACCTCCACCAGAGCCGATGCCGGCCGATCCGGAGAAATTCTGGGGCCTTACTGCTACCACCGATGATCTGATCGGTGAAGTGTCCATGCCGCCGGTGGCCGCGGCCCTAGCCCAGCGGCTGGGTAATTTCCCGTTTTGGCGGGCAGAAGAGAACTTTCTTTCTGCCATGGAAGAAATCTATTGTAAGGCCTCGCCGGTTGGGATGGATGTGTTCCTCGGCGAAAAGAGATTCCAGGGAAAGCACTGACGACAGCCAAGTTTCAAAACTCTATAAATCTTTCCCTGTTTGCGAAATTATAAATTTTGGTGCTTTTCCCCCGCTTTTCTGTCCGATACTACAGAGTACTTATACTCTTGCAACTAAACCTCGTTTCCTGAGAGGAATTTTTAGAGCTGTCGCTACTTCCTGATGAAATCGCGGCCAGAAAGGTCGGCCGCGAAAAGAAAAAGATTACCGATGACTCGGGAAGAAAACTAACCGTTTAACCTTAGTGTCAAGACCTATGCTGAGTTTACTGTCTGCTGGCATAGGTAAAAACTCATTGCCTTCCTCATCAGAAGACAGCCATATCTCAAAGTCATCGTTAATCTCAGGCTTGAATTCCTTCAGTTTCTTTAGAAGGGAACTCACTGCGCATAATATCTTTACTGGTCATGTTAATAGCCTCCAAATAATATTTTTGTAGACTTGTATGGATATCTGAGTTAATCAATCCGGGGCCACCCCTTCACTGCCCCACACACTACCACTGTCGGGTGCTGTTGAGCAATTACAGTCTTGGCTTCATCCACAGTACAGGCCGCCACCCAAGTGGAGAAGGGGCATTTAAGATCGGTGCGATAACCGAAAACCGTATAGCGGTTCTCCTGGTTTTGAGGCACAGGATCTATTTGAGCCAGAATGGCAGCGATTTGTCGTACCGCGCCTGACAGATCACCCGATTCCCAGTTCTCAATTATGCCTTTGGCAGCACTGATTAAATCGAATACCACCAGCATTGAAGGTAAGGTTTTCATTTCTGCCTTCGTAAAAGGGATGTGGTCATCCGGCAAATCCGGTTCATTATCATAATCCACTGTCGAATACTCCCAGGACTCCTCCGGTAGATTTGTGACAACATCGATACACATCCCACCACGAATATACACGATTACTTTAATTGGTTTTTCCATAATCATCACCTTCCTTCATAATATTCATTTCCATTGACAGCAGATTCACTTGGACATCCGTTTCAATGGGCATATTCCTTAGCCACTTGGTGAACTGCGCTACCATCAGACCAGCCGCAATATTGGCACAGTAAATGGTAGTCTTAGCAGTACAGGGTCCTGTGTAAGCTTCGCCCGCAGTAAATAGGGTATTGGGATAGTGTTGCCGGGAGTCAGAATCGTATGCCGTTAGGATTCTTATTACCTCTGCTGACATGCGACCATCCACAAAAATGGACACTTGATTCTTGATAGATTCCCAGATCAACCGACGAACTTCGATTTTGTCAACACATATAAATACTATGTTGCCAATATCCATGCTGCGTTTGAAACGGTCATCGACTCCAAAAATTTCAATCTGTTGATTTAACTGTTTTGCTAAATCCCCCGTGGCCTGAACCTTAGGCTTACCCAGATCTTTTTCCAGGTAGCCTTGGCTGGCCAGGTTGCTTTCTTCGACCTTGTCAAAATCCACAAGTTTTAACCACAAGATACCCATGGCAGCTAATTGTAAAGCCACCTGCCTACCTATGGCGCCTACACCAATTACCGTCGCTTTACACTGAGCTAACCGCTCTGCCGAAACAATATCCTGCTGACGGCTGTAACGCTCCTTGATTTGTTCTTTATTCATAATTATGTAATCTCCTTAAAACTCACGTTATCGAAATGACTGGTTATTTTTCTTTACGCTTTTGGGCTTCAATAACAGAATAACCCATATTGCTGAGTACCTGTGCCAAGGCATCTTCCAAATCAACAGCTTCTATAGGCTCTTCATTTTCAAGCGATCCCAAAACATCATTATAAAGAAGGTATTTGATGTTCTGTTCTTTATGCTGTGGTGATGTCATCTCATAGCTCTGGTATTCATATTCCGGTACATCTTTTAATGGCTCGCCGTTGATATCCTCATAGTCACATTCATCTCCGGCAATGAATGTCTGCTCTGAGCAGACAAATTTACCATCAACATTTTGTTTAAACGTCTGATGCACAAAACCCACTGTGATCTTCACAAACTTATCAATCATAAAACGCCACCTCCTCACTGCCCCAAAGATCAGGTCGAACAGCTAATTCGTCCAGGACGGCTTGTCTTTCCGCCGGTTCCATCTCTTCCAATTGCTCAACGATGTCCTGGGGAAGACAGTAGTCATTGATGCTTGAATCCCTATTATCGTCAAATATCTCATCATCATACACCCGGCCACCAGACCAATTGCAGGCCTTGATATTTGCTTTATACTCTTCCTTCCAGGCTTCTATATCGCTAGGACCAAAGGGAAGCGAATAATCCACAGACACCGGGATCAAGACATCACCACCCGGTCCCACATTGAAGCGCAGTCTGGCATACGTTTTTCCTTCTGCCGCCAAAATACACATCACGGCCCAGTCACTTTTGCCAAATACTCGAGCGAAGGTGTCCTCATCGGTGCTACTAGGAGTTGGTGAACCACCTGGATGCGAGTGTAACCACACTCGAAAAAACTGCTCTGGCTTTCTGCCAACGTCGACTTGATCATCAAAAAAGCCTGCGATCGCCTGATCATCCAGGGAAATGCTGGCTATGGTTGCTTCCTGCTTGATTGTCTGAAAGTCTACGATATACAATAAATCATCCGGTTCACTGATACCGAAACCACTGATCTCAGTCTCACCGTAATCACGGAAAAATACCAGCTTGGCCCAAGCCGTTGGTGAAAAACGCAGCACAGGCTTTCTTGGTCTCTGGTAATTATGCAACGTGTTGTTCTGTATCGATTTTTTCTTCTTCATCATCAGCCTCCATTTCTTCCTTACAAGAGGAACATAGACCTTCAACCAAACATGAGACACACATAGTTTCATCGCAATAACTGCATTTTGATAAACAGCTTTCGCATGTTGGCTCTTCACACGCCGGACACTCGGATAAACAGCAACGACAAAGTGATGTGTCGCACGACCTGCAATAACTAAAGCACTCGCCACAAAATACTTGTTCACACGCCTCGCAGTAATAGCTGCTCTCTTCATCTGTGACATAGCCGCAGTCATAACACGATATGCCCTCCCATTGATCAAGTTGGATATAGGGTGAGGAGGGATTGTAGGTCTCCAGAATCGATTTCACTAAAAGAAAGGCATCACAGATTCTTCCCGTGGCCAAGGCTTGCATCAAGGCAGCGCTGCCATCACCAGCGCAGATATATTCTTCGCTTACATGGGGGTGGGTTATACTATCGTTGGCCGCTGCCGGATGGGGATCTTGTGCGATTATCTGAAAGACCGTGCAATCACGCAATTGAGCCAATTTACCTATATCTAGCCTGATCTCGAATTCACCAAGATAAACTCCTTCCAGTTCAATAGGGTCTGTAAATACCGAAATGGTTTGTTCTTTCAGATCGAACTCAAAGGAGCCAAATTCATTTTGCAGTTGTATCAATTCTTCAGTTATCTGCCTAAGTGGGGGCATTGAAACCTTAGTATCCGTAATCATGCGTGTGGCTTGTTCAGCTGCATAAGGTAAATCACGCAGCTTGTTTTCCATCTGGGTTGTCAATCTTGCTGCAGCCCCATACCAGTTGTGGCACACACTATATTCCAGGCACTTTCTTCCGGCCTGTAATCGTTCCAGATTAGTACAGACAACATAAATAAGCCGTTGTACTTCCTGGAAACGATGATCCTGCAGCAAACACAGCTGCTCTCGAATCAGGGAAGCTATTTTGATTTTCTGTTTTATTGATGTTTCCATAACTTAATCCTTTCTGGAAAAAAGAAAGGGCATCTGCCTTTCTTCTGACAGATACCCTTAATAATTTATTTTGGTCAAGAGCCTTAGTTCACGGCGCCTTCTACTTTCGTTGGCGTGGCTGTAACACGATCTCCGTCCTGGAGAACATAATCCCGCGCTACAGGCTGGCGGTTGACACGGATAAGATAATCTTCCGCTCTGCTTCCTGGCAATTGCCGATTGAAAAACTTCTCTACCGAAATGTTCTCATTAATCTCCACGTAAGATGCAAACCCTCCCCCGTCATTATTAATCCACAAGATTTTCATGGTTCAAATCCTTTCTTGTCTTGAGTTGATTTTATATATATCAAAATGTTTGTTTCTGTCTGCAATATTCTTATGATATTACTCTCGCGGCGGACTGCGCGCAGAGGTTCCGTTGTTTTGCATAATTTATTTCCTTTTGTTTTAAATAGGTTTAACGTTGGACGTGAATTGGCGAATTGACCGATTCGAGAGTAACCTTACTGTGCTGCTCGGCAGGCATCCAGACAGGTTTCGCTGCAGAATAACAGACCGTTCCAGGTGATTGATTTCACATCTGTCTCTTTATTGCACCAGTTGCACCTGGCTCGATTGGTCTTTTTGTCTTTTTTCCGGTCATTGTCCATCTCCGAGAGGTCTATACGCGCGATATGCCCTTGGCTATCCATGACTTCCAGGATCGGAGCCCAGCTTTCAGGATCTTTCATTATATTGTGAACTGCCAAAGCTGCTTTGTTAGCATCGGAGGCATTTACATCAATGGTATAGATGACCCGCCATAAAGGCTCAGGACCTGATTCCTCCGGCGGTGGAGCGATAATATGACTGACAGGGTGCTTGATAGTTTTCTTTTGAGGTTGTGAACAATTTAGTTGTTTATTGAGAGTAATTAAGGCATCCGTATCTTCGCTGTCATAGCAAGATTCTGCCTTAAAAATCTCGGCGCTCAAACGCTCATCATGTTCGGCCAGCCAGTTGGCGGCCTCGCTGATTCCATCCGGGCCGTCATAGTTTTCTTCTTTTCTCAGGTAGTCAATCAGTCCTTGCTCTGCTTGTTTCTTGCTTAGGTAAGCCTCTGCATAAGCGATGATGCCCCTATCAGCAATGGCTAATATCCACTGCCTTTGCCGGCGGGAAATTTTTTTGCCGTGTTGCACACCCCAAACAAACACTTCTTCACAGCAAGCGCAAAGGGAGCGGTTTTCATCAGCAGGTTTCTGGACCGAAACCTTGACTTCTTTGACCGCCTCGGTATCACATAAGGGATTTTGACAATATTTTTCCATGAGACTCACCTCCCTTCCTTGTCTTCATAGGTAAACATTTCGGGGGCGATCTCGGCCAGGGTCTTGGGTTGCCAATACAAATCTCTCTCTACCGGTAGTCCCATCGGGCCTCGTAGTTCTTCCAGTTCCGTGAGACTGACATAGCCGAGTTCCTTGCAGTGACCTTCCACCAAAGCAAATAGATGGTAATCAACTTCGTTGCCCTGCTCATCCTTGATGGGGCCTCCCTCCGTGATCCACCAAGTGAAACCCGAGTCGGGGGTGAATAGCTTCAGATATGCGACTGCTTTGCCGCCTTTGCCGTCTTGGGCGTAAAGCGGTGGCAGGATTTCGCGAATCTCCTCAGGAAGAAGCTTCATCCCGCGCAGTTTGTTATTGGCCAGGACCTTTTTGGCATGTTCCACCTCCACGGTGTTGCCTACTGCGATCGCCTGTCCCTGCGAAAGGCCCAATTCCGACGCCATTCCACACAAAAAGCCAGCCATGTTTTCGGCCTGTTCTTTTCTGCTGACCGGATCGGATTCAATCGCGGGAATAGGTGGTGTTAAAAGCTCAATCTGGTCCTGCGCTAATTCAATGACACATCGGCCATTGTCATCGCTGTACCATTCCACATAAACGCTGCCCTCAATGTAATCTGCGGGTGGAAATCCTCCTGTAATGTCACCCACTTTACCTTTTTGAATCAGCGAGAACGTTTCCATATACCGTTTTGCTTCTTCCTGATTCACCATTTCACCATCTCCACGCAGCCTTATCTTGGCACCGCGAATGTCCCTGTGGAAGTTGCCTTCCAGATCAAATACAACCTTTTCTTTCAGACCAGCGAATTTCATCCAACCGGTCACCTTACCGGGCACTGTATTGTCCAGTACCCCTTCTATAATTTGTTCATTTGGTCTCCATGCCATATGTATCACCTTTCCTTTCTTCTAATTTTTGTACCACTTAAATAAAAAAGCACATCTGCCAATCTGGACAGATGTGCCTAACAACAGAATACTTTTGTCTGTGATAAATTTATACTTTCATAGAAAATACCTTTCTGCCCTATCTGGGCGCAAGAATTCGATAATATCCATTGATTACAGCTATAGCTGCGTTATTCTCAGAAGGGTGTTTCCGGCTTAAGGTTCCTGTGATAACCGGAACCATGCCGAGTTGTTCCTCGAGTAGAGAATGCTTGGACGTAAATAGTCCTTAGCAAAGACGTCTCTTTGCTGCATGTGGGTTAGGATCGATCGCTGTGAATAGAATAGTGTGCAATACAGGCAACAGTCATAATCTGCATGCACTTCGGCTGTTACCGTACCATTGACGGTTAAATATCTGTTTTCTTACAGTTTACTACCGCAATCACCGCAGTAGTTTTTCCTGCCCAGAATTGTGTTATCGCAGACCGGGCAACGCCGGATCAACCTGCCGGATTCTGCCCGTGGTTTAATCAGCAATACCAGCAGGACCACAGTGATCGTAATGGCGGTGGGAGTTAGGTATGTATTCCTGAATCCATCGGCCCAATCAATCACTCCTTTGCCCTGCAACCAGTTCACCACGAACCACAGATTGCCCAGCAGGAAAATTCCGCCTATAAGACTGATAACAGCAAATTTTCTGATTCCTAATGAAAACATAATGCACCACCTTTCAATTATGGCTGCTATCATCAAGTATAGCGCCCCTGCCAAAATGCGCAAGTCCAAAATTATATTTTTTTCCACATTTTCTGTAAGTGGCGCGCGGCAGCGCAGTTATGAATATTTATTTTATCAAATCCCTGGCATATCTCACCCCAGCGGGGCTTGGTTTTATGTGTGCCGGGACTTTGTTAGTTCTTATCCCGTATTCTCGTGTGCAATCATTGTTCTGGCTGCGGCGGCGCTTGAATTACTTTCTCGTCGACAACACCTATTCAATAAAAATTTATAGAATCAACTATCCAAAATCCGGCTGACCGGTTGGTCAATCCGTTTTTCTCGTCGAGGAATCGCTTCAGAAAGACCTTCCCTGGCGGGTGGCACTTTTCTGTGCAGACTTCCCCATATCTTTGGCGCCTTTCCCTTAGGAAAAGTATGAACACCAAAGATAATTATTCGATCTTAAAGAAGTATTAATGCAACTGTACTTTTAAATGTTTCGATTTTACGCTTTATCTTGGGCGCAAAAACTCCGCGAGCACCTCTTCCTTTTCCAGGTGATCTGGTCGTGTATCGCTGCGCCATTGATCGATCTTTTCCGCCAGATGACGCAGGCTGGTGCTCATCCGGCCTGACAGTTTCCAACCCTGCCGACCGTTATAACATCGGTTCATCCAGGAAATATGATCGATCAGTCCCAGGCGGGCCAGTTTCGCCCGGGTTCGCTGCAGTGTCCGGCGGGAGATGCCGTATTGACGTTCCAGGCAACTCAGGGAATTCATAATATCCGTGGTTTGTTTGAGCGCCAGCAGGATCCGCGCCGCAGCATGTTGCTGGTTGCAATTACCAGGGAACAGCATCTCCGCCAGATCGGTGATATCCTCCACCTGTCTAATACGGCGATGATTGAAGTTGATCTTGGTAGAGTCAGTCATTTTGGTCTATGTGTTTAGTCTTTTTGCTGCAAGATTTAGGCACCAGGGTATCGGCCGATTGAAAGCGGCATTGATTGATCTGTTGCCTCAACGCATAGCGTTCTTTGCTGATCCGGATGGTGTAATCACGCAGATGAGTCCCGAAAGTCTTTTCGATCATTAGTATCGTCAGAAATGCTTCCACGTATACCTGACCAAACAGCCGCTGGAATCGCCATCTTACTCCCTGGCGAGTTACTCCGAATGTTTTGTGGATCTTTTCGCCGTATGTCCCTTTAAGAACCATTCGGCTTGGTGTGTCTGGTCTTAATTCAACCGACAGATCCTTCGAATCCATCAGCCTCTGCAAAACTGTCAAAAACTCCTTGTCCTTTTTGGTCATCATGTTTTGTCACCCAAATCCTCTCGCCCTCCTGCTGTGTATCGACCTGGCCGTGGTGCTCCAGAAAGATAGTGGCGATGAATCGCCAGATAAGATCGAGCCTTACATCTTCAATAATCGGCGGTATGTCTTTTAATTCTGTCGGTTCAAAATCGATATGTTCACTGACGTGATCCTGATATCGTCTCAAATCAAAATGGTTCTTTACTTCCAACGCTACCGGATCATCAATATCCTGTGTTAGCCTATTCAAGGCATCGACAAGGCCCGGTACAGAGTTCAGATCGGTCGCTTCTAGTGTTAATGGCTCGGATCGATTATCGGTGAGCATTTCCTGTACCCGCTGTCGCTGCTGTTCTTTTCGCTGTCGGGATTCACTCATCTTTCTGGCAAAATAGTCTCGATCAAATACCAACCCCTCAAATAGATATTTTGACGTCACATCAGCCCCACATCCCTTACAGGAATATCGCCTGACTCGTAGTCTCGGTATCCCTCCACATTCCAAGCACCTCTGAAATGCAATTGTCGGATCAAACTCGTATCCGCACAAATTGCATCGGCATAGCCCCTCATCTTTCATGGATAACAATCCCTCGCATTTGGGGCAGTTATGGCTCATGAGCATTACCTTATAGAAAAACTTCCGCACTTTAATGCGGAATCTTTCCACGGCCGCTGTAATCTCAAATGCACTTTCTATTATATTCATTCTGCTTCGACCATCTGCTCCTCATTAATAAGTTTCTGATTTCTGGGCGTAAATTTCCGGTTACACTTTTTGCACAGACGAATCTTGCGTAAACCCAGTGTCTTTGTTCGCCGATATCCCTTTTGAATATTTTGACCTGTCGTGCCGCAATAGGGGCAGACAAAAGGCCTCCCTCTTGCCATATATATCACCTCTGTGGTACCTGCGAGAGACCTGATATATAAAAACTTATCGGTTCTTGCTGAACCGGTCCCGGAACCGTAAGAATTAAATACTTGAAGAACTCCAGGCCTCTGATGAGAGGAGAAAACCCATTTACAGGCCTTCCGGGAAGCCGTGTATTCGAGACGGTACTTCCTGACCTCATCTTATCCTTCGCATTCTTCACATCACTCGTTTATGCCGTACTCAGTAAACGATTTGACCACCAGCGTTCGGCGGTGGGGATGTCGGTTGCTATTGGCCTTGCTCTTTCTGTTGGTCTGGTTTGGTGGGAGAACCGAATGGGACTTTCTATTCGTAATTTAGGACCTATAGCGATTGGTTTCGCGGTCGTTGTTCTGGCAATAGTAATGTATAAGGCTATTGGTCGGGTTGGCGGCAGTTGGGCAGGGGCTGGTATTGCCCTGGGTGTATGTATATTGATTGCTATGATCATGGGTTTTGACTCACCCATCGACCCTCAAGTCATTTACAGCCTTATGGTCGTAGCTCTCATAGTCGGACTTCTGGCATTCCTGCTCCATCAGCATGGCCGGGTTTCACACACTGCGTTTCCTCCCGCACCTGTGCGACGAGAAATCGCAGAGGTGCGCTATAACAGGGATGATCTACAACGCGACAGGCGTATCGGGGAAGGGCTCCGGCAAGGCATAAGAAGGCTTATGGAAAGATCACGAAATCTCGGCGGCAGGACCGAGGAGGCATCTGATGTTATGGCTCAAATTCGCAGGCTCTTGCCGGCGGAAGGTTGGCTGACCGAGCAGTTGGCCAGGCTTCGTAGAAAAGCCTATTATATGCGGAAAGGCCACGTTGCCAGGATAAAAGAATTGCGTCAAGCAATGAAAGACCTCCCGACCCGCAAGAAACAACTGGCCTCGTGGGAACTGTGCAAGCGCTACCAGGAACTGCATTTCGACCAGAGGCTGGAAAGGCTGGACAAGGCGGTTGTTGAATTTGAGCGGAGGATCCGGGACCTGACAAGCAGAGCCCAGCAGTCAATAGCCAATTACGAATATCAAAAAGTCGAAGGTTTGCTCAAAGAAGCCGAAAAACTCCAGACGCACAATAGCAAGTTGCTTAAACAGATACAACGTACCGAGGAAACAATCACCCATATTACCCAACAAATTGCCCACAAAATCAATGAGGTCGGTACCGAATGAATCAGGATAGAGACCTGGAATATTTCATGGGCAAACTTGATCCGCCCTATGAGTCAAAAGAAGATGCCCAAATCGGCCACATGCTGGACGATTATGGTATCCCGTTTTCCTATAAACAAGCGACTCTGGTCCAGGATCAAGGCCGGCGAAAAATAACCCATGTCGATTTCAGCCTGCCAACCTATAATGGGACGGTTATCGATTATATCGTCGATCCAAACAGCAGTGATTACCATAACAAGAAAGCTCTGTACGAACAAAACGATATCCCAGCGGTATTGGTAACCCAGGAGCATCTCAAAAGCCCAATCTGGCAGCAGGATCTCTATAAAAAGCTGAAAGAACAATATCACCGGCCCTTGAACACAGGAGCCTGTATTCAATATTGATGGGCCACCCGGCAGCAAGACGCAACAACTTTAGCTGATATCAATCCAGGTCATAAGTTCAACCTTAACCAATTGCTCCTTCTTAAGATTATCCAGTGCCTTCTGGCATTTCGTCATGGCCACAGGTGAAGTAGCAATCAATACCATGCGATCAAACCCGCCTTCCTTGATTTTAGCCAGGTTAGCCTTGATATCTGATTTACCCGTTTCCACTTCAATAGCTACTTGCTCACCAGGGCATTGGGCCAGCAGATCTATCGCCCCATTTCCTTTGATTGGGTGTTCACGAGTCATCTCGTAGCCCTTTTTCTCGAAGTAGCTACTAGCCTGTTTAACCCAATAGCGATGTTCCAGGCTTTCCCGTGGCCGGGAGCCGGGGTCGATCTTGACATATTCACATACCCTCCGACCGACATCGGTAAGTTGGTAGAGCATTACCTGTCCCGAACGGGTTGGGATTGATACCGCTTCAATAATACCGGCCCCAGCCAATTGCTGGCGGAGGGCATTGCCGCGTCGGCGTGATAGATTGAGCCGTTGATAACGCGATACAGTGGTAGATACTGGCCGGGCGGCTATATCTGCCAAAAAACGTATTTCTTCACGAGTCATCTTCTTACTGGGAGGTTTAGGATTAGAGTCACAAAAGGTACTTATCTTGCTTTGTGATTCTCTGGGGGATGGTGGGTGGGAGTTATTATCTTCATTATTGACGTTATTCTTATTATTTTCCTTCTTTTTATCTGATGGTGGAATAGGTGGAACCTCTGAATTTACAGTCTGTAAAGGTTTATTCCTGCTGGAATGGGTGGAATAACCCTGAGCCTGTTTTTTGACCATTTCGTCAGTTACAGAGCCTTCTTGGACCTGACAAAGCGGTATTCTAACCAGGAAAGGTTCCGGATGCTCATCTGCCAATCGAATTACAGCCGATCCAATTGGCAAGGTACTAAGTGCATCTCTTTGTTCTTCTGTCAGGTTCATGGCTCCGGATATTGTCTGGATATCGCTGCGAAGCTTCTGGCTCAGGGCAAGCGTTGCATACGAGTTGGCAAACGCTACCTTACTTAAAAGCGAGGCCGATTGGTCCACGAATACATAGCCCATACCATATTGACGGATCATTCTTACGGAATTCTCCAGAACAGATTCCCTTGATTCATTGCCTTTTTGCAATAACAGGTTATGAGCTTCCTCCAGAATGATCATATTGGTCAATTTCTTCTGCGGGCCTTGAGCGAGACGTAACCGGTACAGGTATAACGTCAGAGCCTCAGAGAACATGACTCTGTCTGATGAACTGGACAAACCATCCATCTCCAGTACGACATTGTGATCGAGAAGCCCGGCAATAAGACTATTATCCTGAGTATTGAGAACCGATCCGAACTCGCCGTAGGTCATCGCCAGCAGGATCCTTTCGGCCGAGGCCTGCCACATAGCCGCTCGGCCCTTTAATTTTGCCTTTTTCAACCATACCAGCAGGTCCTGGATCGTTGGCCAGTGGGTCTGGGTTTTATCGTTAACACCGGCATCGCGGAATAGATGGTCAAGTCCTGCCACTAGTAAACTGATAACCCCCTCACCACCGAGATAAGCCCCGGCAATAACATCCACAATCAGCTTGATCCAGACATTCGGTTCACAACCGCCTGGCGGTATCAAGGGATTAAATCGAAACGGGGCAATGTCCCTGCCTATGGTATAGACCTGCAATTTCTGATGAAGGGCCATCAGGTCCCGGTACCCTCGTTTCCAGTCGAGAGCGACAACCTTGATACCTCTTGCCATAATCCCCTGCATCAGAATAAATGTCAGATTAGTCTTGCCGGACCCGCTACGGCCCGCGACCAGGATGTGTTCCTTCAAACGGGGGCTCTTCAAATAGAATGGATACATTTCTTGGCTTGCATAACTGACATCACCCAGTTTGATATCGCCGGAACCGGCAAATTGTCGGCTGGGGGGTGGGTAGGGGGATCTGTCAATATTATAATCGGTTCCCAGATACTTAGCCGCCAGCAGTTCCAGTGTCTGTTCGATATCCGCCTTGCCGCCGACATCGGATTCCGCCAAATAAGTTGCCCATAGCCCATCTATCTTTTTACCGAGGATAGGTTTTAGTTTCCGGCAAAGATCCTGTACCCGAGTCATCATGGCCCTTCACCTTTATAATCGCCCAGGATCGAGACCTTCCGGTAGGCCGTCAAATACTGCTGAGCCGTCTCGGGTAACGACTGCCGCAACCGGGAGATGTCCCGCCATAGATCAACCCGCTCTTTCCGTTGGTCCTGATACAGCCTCTGAATGTTCTTGTTCAGAGAATAGTATATCCGGTCATCTGGCGGAGTCGGTCTATTCCGGTCTGCATGAATGAAAAACACATTTATCGCCTCACATTTGGCCAACTCGATCTCATAGATATTCTTTGCGTAAATCTCATATCGCTGCCTGATCTGGCCAATCACATCATGCAGTCCCAACCACGAGGTGTGCTTTCTATCGGAAATAGCCGCTGTTACCGGATCGCCAGATGGGGCAGAAAAATAACCGTTCGTTATAATTTGTTCGACCGTTTGGGGCAGGTCAGCCTGCGCTCTTTGAGTAAAATCGGAAGTGAAATCGTAAACAGAAACCGGCCCATAGCTGGTAAGCGGCGATACCCTTTTCCTAGAATAATAAGCCTGCGGGTGTTCATATCTATAAAGATGTGGTATATATTCAGCATTTATCAATGGTGCATACAGTTGGTTTGGAATGCTCATATTTGTCACCCGCAGGTCTTTCCTGTCAGGTAGTAATACCCTCGCATTTATATATTTTTCGGTTTAGGCTGTTACTTTGCAGTAGCAACGTATTATTGTGACAAACAAGGCACAAAAGCGCAATATTTAAGAACCATTAGCGATTGCCTTCTGCCGGAGGTGTTATCGCATGACAAATATAAGAACTTTGCTTATTGAGGATATTGAACAAAGAGCCTCTCGCCAAGTAGGACAGTTAGCCAAAGATCTGGTCCGGGCCCAACCTCAGGAAAAAGAGCTGGTACTGGCCCGACTGCAATTTGAACGTTGGCTCGCTGATAGCTGTCGGGAGTGCCTGTTAAGTAGATCCTATAAATAATACTAATCGTTCCAACCCAGGACAACGCGGGCCACCGAGCGGAAGCGAGTGTGGCCCAACACGCCGTAGGCGGGTTCAAGACACCACACTCCGCCGGGATCCGAAAGCAAGTGTCGCTTAATACGACCAAGGGAAGTATTCCTGCTGAAACAAGAACAGGGCAAGGGCGGTACCCTTAAGCCGATATATCTTAAAACGGTCTCTGTTAACCGAACCGTCTCAATGACTTAATCTCCTTCTGCAACCGCCAAGCTTTCAGGCAATGCCGAGCTAAAGCGTGCATATCGCCCTTCGTGTGGTCTAAATCAATGATGCCCATCTTGAGGTACTTCAAAACCAAAGACTTCCTGTGGCCTGGGATACGCTCCTTGATGATATCGATGAAAATAAACTCATCTTCGAGTTCTTCCTGAAGTTTGTCCGCCTTATACCTCGCTTTGTCAACCGCAGTGAATGGATGTATTCTGTTCCAATCTATCGTACCGAACGCACCCAGGTCGTATCCGCCCAGGTACTCATCGTACTGGGGTTTTATCCAACTGCCCCGACGCTTAGTAGGCAAATCCAGAATCGGTTTCCACATTTGTTTGAAGACCATTCTGTCAAGTTCGTGCTCTGTTAGTAACTCATCTTTATCAAGGCCATCGACCGTACCGTACTTATCAGGCCTAACGATGCTAACCGCTGCTGAAACTGGTATGTCTTCGATCTGCACCAATTCAAATTCTTGTTTGTGTTGTTTTGTAGTCATTTTAACTACCTCCGCCTTTCGGGCAAATTTATTCGAAAGCGGAAGGGCTTTCTCGAACCCCCGAAGTTACGGATAATTCGTGCAGTAGATAAAACGCTAAAAAATACTATGGCACGAATTTTTCTAACTTCTGGCTGGGGACGAAGATTGGGGCCGGGGGAATTTTTGGATTATAAATTTTCTCGCGTGATTTCTAATCCCCGTACATAACGCCAGCCGGCGGCTAAATACACTCCAGAAATCACCGAACAATTTATTTCCAAATGTTCCATCTATCCCCAATCCTGCGTAATGAAATGAAGCCCCTTGAGACTCCAAAAATAACCCATGTAAGAATACTCTTTTGGAGTCTCACAAACCGCAACAGCTAAAAAGATTATTTGTTCGGGTATAGATGTTCATAATAATACACTTCAAACTCATTCAGCTTTATGATATTGCCGGGATTGTCCACCGCCCGCAATTCACTTAACCGCTTATCGAAAAAATAGTCGGTATCATCATCAGAGTCGATGTCCTTGACTATCGGTAGTCTTTTCATTTTATCACCTCTGCGAACTGCTCTTATCGGCAGTTCACACAAAAAATAAAAGATAGATTTAATCATCTACCTCATAATAAACTTCTTCCGGGCACGGACCGTTACAATTCAATAACTGTCCATCATGGTTCATCCGAACTGGACACCAGAAACACCATTTGACTTTTCTCATTGTTAGTTACCTCCGCCTTTCAGGCAAATCAATGCTGAAAGCGGAGGATTGTTTCGCCCCCCCGAAGTTGCGAATAATTCGTGCAGTAAATAAAGACTCCAAAAAATACTGTGGCACGAATTTTTCTAACTTCTGGCTGGAGGCGATGAAAGGTGGACGTTGGAAGTGTTCTGACAATACATTTTTAGCAAATGTATCATTTGCGACCGAGAACCCCCAAACTTGTTTGGGCTGGAGCTCGGAAAAAATTTATGTCAGATAAGCGGTTGTTCACAATGAAGCGAAATGAAATGGAGCCCCGAGACCTGATTGGCAACCGCGAACCGGCAACCAATGGAATATGTACAATGAACCGCCTTCATGCATCAGATTTGCATAGCAGGTGTGGTAGTCGATTTAGACTATCTAATCGACCTATATTCTTTTACATCCTCTGAAACAATTACGTGATCCAGAAGTCTAATTCCCAGTATTTCACCTGCCTGGGCCAATCGACTTGTGATCTCAACATCTTCTTTTGAGGGCTTTAAATTGCCGGAAGGATGGTTATGTACGAGAATCACAGAATTGGCACTCCTGGTGATTGCCAATTTGAATACCTCCCTTGGATGCACAACTGCCATGTTCAACGTGCCTACAGCCACAATTTCTGAAGCGGTAACGGCGTTATTACTGTCAAGAAGCAGTACCATAAATACCTCTTTTTTTGAGCCGGCGATACCCTCACACACTTGAAGCACATCAGACGGCCCATTGATGAGCAGTTTTTCAGTATGGTCTTTGATTAATATTTTCTCGATCATATTCGTACCCCTCTTGTTTTCCTCATAGCTTTATGAACCGGTGTGGGCATTTTGCACTCCGCATTGTGATGCAATATAGTTGAAGGGGCTCGAAGCTCCCCTTCAGCCGATGCAACCAGGTTGTAAATATCTTTAACTTCTTGAGTAAATGTGTCGGGCTTTGCCTTCAGATAAGGATACGGATACTTATCAAAGATAATTTTTACGACCATTCCGAACCGCCACTGGTTAAAGTCCTCGGTTTTTTTCTTGCCCGGTATGGTGTTGGATGCTTCGAGCTGTGTCTTTAACTCATTTATCCTGGTGGAAGCTTCATCATCTGAAAGATCGTCCAGGCCGTTCCAATCGACATCAATCCCGAGTTGTTTGCTGACTGCGTATATGCAGCGTTTCTTTGCTTCGGAACACAATTTTACCACCTCCATGGTATGTATAAACCGAACCACCTTTTGAGCGGTTGGCTCAACCGAAGGCCAACCGCGTTGAGACAGAAAAGATATAAATAGTCAGATGAATTCCCACCTGTAGTGTTGATTTGTATCAAGCACAATTGTACCGTCTCCGAGCAATAGGTGTAACCGCCCCTTGGCTCATTGCTACATCACCGCTTCTTCCTTAACCACGCCATTATTTGATTCATCATTCTGCAGCTCAATTATCTTTTCAAATGCCTGTTGCAGACAGTGGATTGCCAGTGGAATCTCGTTGCGAGCAAATGAAGTTGAACTTTTCCATTCGCCGTTTCTGTCCTTGAATCTTCGCTGAACCGTGGCCTTCAGAATAACAGCCTTCCTACCTTCACTTACAATCTCATTTTCCCAGAGAGCCGCTGAGACCTGCCCCGCCTTGAACCGTGCTACCGGTAATGTTTGTCCTTGCATTTTATTTCACCTTGGAACCACCATCTTATGTGGAGGTTCTCTTTTCGATACCAAAAAGAGAACCAATATGTATCTATAAAGCTACCGTCCGAAATGCGAACTGAATACGGGAAAAGGCGCCCCCATGCATCATCAGAGCGAGGGCTTATTGAGCAGATCCTTTGATAAATCTTTAGGTCGCAAGACCGACCTGAAGGGGAAAGATTTACGATAAAGGGTCTGCGTAGCCTGAGCGACGCAACCATCCGGAGAAGAGGTTCACCTGCATTATTGTGAACCGATTCCTTATCACCAGAGCGGAGGCCCGTTGAGCGGACCCTTCGATAAATCTTTAGGTCGTAAGACCGACCCGAAGGGGAAAGATTTACGATAAAGGGTCTGCGTGGGCCGGAGCGATAGACCGCGAACCAGCCAGAAAAAGGAAGAATCAGGGCCGGAGTTGGTCCATGAATAGCTCAGATTCAACCAGCAAGGCCAGCTCTTTTTTCATGTATTCCTGTTCCTCCGGACTCAAATGTTTGTCCAGTTCGAACCAAACCAGCAAGTCGTCCACAGGTAATGTTTGGCCGTACTCGTCGGTAGGTAATTGTCCCTTACTTCGGATGTGGTTGATGATGTCTCTCATCTTATATATGTTCATTTTGTCCCTCCGGGCTGTTCCACCTTTAGGCGGTTCGCCCACGTGTTAGCGAACCGTCTAAACGCAGAGCGGAGGCCCGTTGAGCGGACCCTTCGATAAATCTTTAGGTCGTAAGACCGACCCGAAAGGGGAAAGATTTACGATACAGGGTCTGCGTGGGCCGGAGCGACAAGCCATATCTCATTGGCAAAATATCTATAACTGTTGATTAAATATAATTAGTAGGATTAATAGATTAGCTGTAAATCGTTAAATATCGGGCGATTAGAGCGGTTCTTCCAGTTGATATAATCAACCACTTTATCCCTTACCGGGGTCCTGTAATCAATGATTTCACCGAATTAATCAACCATTTATAGTGTATTTAATCAACTATTCCCCCGAATTAATCAACCATTTTCCGAATTGATCAACACGCCTGAGCGAGATATTCTCGGAGGAACTGGGCATACTGTACGGCAAAAAACAGGCAGGTGTTTGCCTGAAGTTTCTACCGGTGACCGGGGCAATGAGTAGCTTTGAAAACAACAGGCACTTTCCAATCCTTCCAATGGGAGAGTAGTTTTCCAGTGGAACTCACAGCAGTATATGTATGCATTGTATCAATACATTTTAATTATTATTTTCCATATAGAAATATAAGATACGACTCATCTGACTAACACGCTACACATGTCAAAAACCATTTTCCAGTGGAAATGCACTCCTTCACTGAGAGAATATTAGTAACATTTATAAAGGTAAACTTCCAGTGAAGACATATGGAGGTGATTTTCGGATGGAAACTAGCAAAGTCCGTACCAAAATAGTCAGTCAGATCCAGCACATGGTTGGCAATGCCATAATCAAAAACCGTCGTTTCCTGGATGATGAACAACTTATCCGATCCGAGCAGCTTTCCGTACTGGAAGAAATATTCAATGCCAATGTCCGTGATGCCGAGATCAAGGAACTCAGCAGTCATTTTGCCGGCGTACTTCGCGGGGACCATCCCTGCCACATGGCAATCTGGGGAAAGACCGGCACGGGAAAGACTCTTACAATCAGCTATTTTCTAAACCTTTTGTCCGAGATGTGTGGTACTGAAAAGATACCGATTCGCTGCGAGCATCTGGACCTGTCGAATCCCAGGCCATGCTTTCGGGCCTTGAACGATCTTGCCTGTCTGCTCAATGCCAGCAAACGTTACCAGAAAGGAATCTCCCTGGAGGAGATGATGCTCCGAATTGAAGCACGATTGGCTGATTATCGCGGCTACCTCATCCTTTTTATTGACGAAGTGGATAATGTACGCAGAGACAAGGATAATTTCATGACGTTTTTGGTTCGCAGACTGCCACAGCGAATTGCTGTCAAATTGATTCTCGTTTTTGTTTCCAACCGTCTTGACTGGCCGGACCGCCTTGATCCTCGGGTGAAATCATTTCTCAAACTTAATGAATTGATCTTCAAGCCCTATGATGCCTTGGATCTCCAGCATATACTTCGTATTCGTATTGAAAAGGCCCTATATCCAAATGCCATTGAAAACGGTGTTAATGAGAAAATTGCCGCCATGGCCAGCCGAGAACATGGTGACGCGAGAAAAGCCGTAGCCTTGCTTGCCAAGAGTTCGTATCTGGCTGAAAAGGCTGGAACGAAAATCACTATGGAGCTAGTTGACCAGGCTGCAGGTCAATTGGAGCAGGATAAATATCTAACCATGATACGTACAGCGCCGTTTCAACTTCAAGCCACCATGGCAGCGGTCATTCAGGCGTTTCAATATAAAAAAGCTAAATCTATCGCCACCGGCGAAGCTTACGATGCCTACAAAACCTTTTGTAACAAAGCCGATCTTAGATCACTCACGGGAAGAGCCTTTGGAGATTTACTTACAGAATTGGATATGTATTCTTTCCTAAGGAGCCGTGTATTATCAAAAGGCCGTTACGGCCGAACCCGTGAGATTATTTTGGAACTACCATCAGATATATTGACTAAAATTCATGACATAGTCCTCATAAATTTCAATCTTATAGAATGAACATAACTTATTGCGGTTAAAATACCTTTGTCAATTCCATCAATTGTGAAGGCAGTATCAAAACGCTGAGAAACAGTGAGGACTTCATCTACGAGAACAGTCAGTTTTACTCTAAGATCTTTACGCCCTCCACTAATCTAAAATTCTATACCCTTCATATAATCCTTCCATAGCCAAACCAGATCATGCTTTTGATACGTCACGGCATTGCATTCCATATTAGGAAATTGACATGTCAACATCATCGATAAGACTTCTGAGTTTGTCATCCCTTGCCTGGAGTTGTCGAATGTTCATGTAGTAATTCAGGTAAGCAGGATTCGCCAAATCTGCTGCACGTTTTCTTACGTGTATCAACGCTTTGCGATGATCCTCTGTGAGGGCAGTAATCCGAACGAAACCTATTTCTGGCCGCCAAAGCCAATCTCCGACTTCATCATCAAATACTCTTTTGGCTTCTTCATAACCCCCCCAGCATTTCTCCAAATAATCCTCTAAAGCCACGACCAATTCGGTAGCCACACTCGCTTGCTTTGTGTAAACCACCGATGATTCTTTATCGACAAGACGTCTTGCTAACAAAGCCAATCGCTCTGGGATCGCAGTCGCTGTCAGCAATCCATTCTGGACTACATCTCTCATAAGAAGGGCAAGTTCAAATTGTCTTCCCTGCTCTTGAACCATGGTTAGTGAACTGGTCAAAACAAGCCATAGCACTCCATCGCCGATGATCCGTCTGAAATCGTCTTTACGGCCTTCTGCGGAGTATCTCTGGAACACCTCCTCTAGCAAGGGTTCCAAAATCCTTGCTTGATCGTTGCTCATCAGTGTCTGTCTTCGTTTCAACAGAACCTCGACGACTCTTATAACGACATCAGAAAGCTCCTCCTCAATGTCCTGTCCCAACGGACCCTGTACCGCGAACTTCGCAACCGCGAGAGGATATGCCGCTGCTTGCTGAAGTTGCCGTGCGGAACACCTATCAGCAAATTCTGCCGAGGATAGCTTTTCAACAAAATTATTGAGTTGTTGTAGCAGTCTCCTCTTCTCCTTCTCTGTTGGTTCATGTAACTGAGCTACACCCGACGCATCATCAGAACCATTCTCAGTATTTCGATCTTCCTCTTCTTTTGATTTCTTTGATTCTGATTTGGTTGGGTCATGTGATTCAGTGGCATCCTTTGCCTCATAGAAGAAAAGACGCATGATGCCTGTCAGCGTGAGTGTGGTAGACAACCCAGCACTATGCTGGAGAGATCGTGCTCCCTCGTGCAAGTCTGAAATAGACTTGATTAGAGAACGAGGGTCAACTGGCTGGGCCTCAACCTGAACCTCCTCTGTCTCACCCTGTCGGCGGGATAATACTTTATCTTGAAAATCATTCGTGTTCTCCAAGAGGGTGCTGGAGAGAAGACCCAGGTCATTGAGAAGCTTCCTATATCCAGCACTCAACATATGTCTATCAAGATGTCGAATTGCCCGCAGTGGTAATTGCCAGTTGGAAGTATCGCCCAGACTGTCCAAATCATCTATCCATACGACATTGGTTGGTTTACCCGGAGAGCCGATCTCAACCCACGCAAAAGGAGTGCATATCTCTTCGGGCCAATCAACTGACTGGGAAATCCAAACGTCTTCTGCTGGGAAATAGCTCAAGATAAATCTCTTATTTGCTACCACAGCAACAACAGTTTGGTCAGCAGGTGGATTTGGCAACAATCTGACGTATACGGTGTTTGCACCTTTCTCAATCTGAACCTGGCGAAGTTGACGAACAGGAACGTCAGGTTCATCGCTGTCATCTTCCTTCTTTTCGTCGTGAGCGATTAGATCTGCGTTATGCCAGGGAATGGCGTCCTGATCTTTCATCAAGAATAAAGAATGAAATTCAGTGGGATCGCATTCGTCATAGATCACAACGGATTCAATATTGCCACTGTTCTCAGAGGATCTCAGCCAAGCAGCACTTGAACAGTTAGCAGAACCTACAACTGCTGCAGAACTCTGATCTGACTCAAAGACAGCAACCTTGAGATGGCTTCTTGGCTTGCCTGGAGTAAGATTCAGACGGAAGTCTATTCCCAAGTCGGTCAATAGCAATGGGTCTAAGTTACAGCACTCTTTATCAATCTCCAGAATTACTTGCCTGATGTTAAATGTATCGACAGCCCACCGAACCATAGCCGCACTACTATCAGTAGAACCAGCTGCTATACGAAGACGGTCAAACTGCCTTCCTTCCCACCTGCTTTCCAGTAAGGATGCCAAATTTGTATCTTTGCCGGCTACGGTCCAGTGCCAACTCCGGTCCTCAGGGGGTTGGACGTTGGTCAGCCAAGAAATATCGCGTAAGTCCAATATCGCACCACGGCTCCTCGAATCATTACACAGCTCAGAAAGCACATTCAGAACGCTTCTAAGGTCAACCGCTGAGTGTGAATCAGGCTCAACTCTCCATACCGTAGTAACTTCCCGATTTCCGCCCGAATCTTCATCTTGGCTTCTTCCGAGCCAACCAGACCGACTTAAATTGTGCGATCCACATGCAACAATTCCGCCTTTATTTGATAAACGAATACACAATTTAGGGTGAAAAGCACCTCCAGCAAGAACTGGAACAATCATATATTTGCGTCCGAGAGCAAGAAGTTGGCCTTGTGCTTTTTCGACGGACGAGTAGACCTGATCTGCATCAGCCATGACAAGAATCTTCTTGGCACCTCCAGCAAGCAAATCTGTCAATACCACGCGCTCAAAGAACAGGGGGTCAAAGTTATAAGTAGTTAGCAATACAGCTGGAAAACCCTGAATTTGGCATAGCTCTCGCAAGTTCACTCTTCTTGAATCCCCCTCTGTCTGAGAACTGCCAATCGAGTCTGTAAGACATCATCACCATCTTTGGTAAGGCCATTATCATCTATTAAATCAAGTTGTCGCAACCAATTGATTGCCTGGTATAGCCTTGAAGTAGCTCGTCCATTGGAAAGATCATTACAGCAGAGCCAGTCGTCACCGTCTGAGCCGAGTGCTGAAACATCTTTCCATGGCTCACGAGCCAGTCGCGACCATGCAATTCTGAGGTGCTGATCAACCGACCGTGCTAGAAGTCGTGCTACGACATCATTCAGGGGGTCAGAGATCTCTGGCCATTTGGTAACCTCCGGCAGAATCACGTCTCTGATCCCGATTCTTGCCGATGCTCTGTATCCATCCAGATCAAAGTGAGGGGCATCGTCCCCTAGACCAGGTGCCATTCGCTTGACGGCAATCCACCATGACATTGGAAGCGTGATCATGCCAGCGGGAATCGCCTGGGCAGCTTGGATTATAGCCAATTCATCAAGATAACTATCCCAGCGGTTGATATTCCCCACTCGACGAACATCATTCAGGTAATCGTTGAGCATAGTGCAGAAGTCTGATATTGGCTTGTCTACTGATTCCTCTGGAAAGTCGAATACAGCAAGGCCTTTGGATAGTTCTTTAGATGTTAACTCAGCAAGGATTTCATTACGGGATTTGCGATTCTTGCCGCTGCTGGTTTCCTTTATGTGTTTGACGACAAGGGCAACCGCCGCTTCATGACAAGCAACCAGCATGTCACGAACAACAAACCTTGTCCATCCTTCACACACTCCATGCAGTTCTGAAGGTATTAAGCTGAGATTATTTGCTGTGACATATTTGAAGATATGATCTTCGTCAATCTCGCCAGCTACTTCTCTGCACAGGTGAAGGATCAAGCAATATGTAGCAACACGCGGAATTTCATCAGCCGAGGGAGTTTTAGGAATAATAAAATTGATTAGTAGATCCCTTTCCCTTCCGGATGGGTTACGAAGTGGGAAAGTATGACCAAACGCCTTGAGTTCTTGACGCGTGAAGGTTTGTGGTTGTCCGTTTGGTGTGATAGATAATGGAACCTTGGCCTTCTGGAAATCTCCATCTACTGTCATAGCCAATGGCAATCCTCGTTCCTCAGTGATTCCAGGGATCCTCTTTCCTCTCCAGGCAATCTTCAGTTCCTGAGTAGGACCTGCATAGATGTCTGTGGCCGGAAACTTAACCAGGGGCTTTAATTCTAATGGGTCTTGATCGCTTTCCAGGCTCTTGGTAGCACTATCCTTGCCGATCAAATAGGGGATCGAAGGATCATTCAGTAGATTTCCCAGAACGAGTGAACATTCGACTTTGTGGGCAAACGCCATGAACTCTTTTCGTTTATCTAGAGCTTTCAGATTTGCGTAGCGAAAGATAATCCAAGCTCGAACACTCAAATAACGCACATTGGGGGTGACCGTCGTGATTCCATTGAGCAGACTATAAGCAATAGACTCAGCGGGTGATCTTAGGCCAAGTAGGTCCATACCGGAGCTTGGAGTAGCTTCGGTTTTCACCAACTCCGGGACTCCAGGTCTGTCTAATAGCTTTTGAAACTCCATATATCACTCTATGGCAACCTTAGCCAAAACAATGCATGCTATACAACTATGGAAAATTGTCTAATAATTCTATCGCTGGCAGTATCAACCATGATGTTTTCGAGATCTCTCTGCCGGATTATATGCCATCTTGTTGATCCTGACCTATCAATTGGTCTGGCAATATGATTGAAGGAAATACCCCAACGTTGATATTTCTTGCCATCTGAAAAATGTCCCGCAACAAGTTCTCTATCAGTGAAATGTGGCCAATAATATACTCGAAGTTCGACATGTTTCGATAGACACTCCCTAATCTTCTCTACGATATTATGTGTAACAGTATCAAAATTTTCTATCCGGCTTCCATCAAGATGTAGTTCAAAGAAAGCTAACTCATGGTAACCTGAAGGTCTATTACAGGCCGATTCAATCAGGGTAGCTACAAAAGCTGTCTCGTCGTCATCGCCACCAGCAACATAAGTAGTTCTCAATGCCATATAGTCAGCATGCAAACAGATAGGACGCAGAAGGCTAATCTGTTTGTTTATATCCATTTCCACATCGCCATCGCTCCGAATGCAATCCCAAAATCCAGAGCGTTCTTCGTTTGCATGGTTTATTGAGTGGACAGGTTTTCCGTCGGACACATATCCTTGAAAGCATACATCGCTAAGCATTATTCTTGAAAAAGCCTCTTTACCGTGGCTACAATTGATTTCTTTCACCCAGCCTTCTTCGTCATCTGGCCAACTAAGTTCAGAGGGACGTTTTGAAAGATAGTTCTTCATTTGTTGATATATTTCCATCACTCGCCGTTTCACCCGGTGATCAACAATGTCATCAAGATTATTCTTGACCAAATCACACCAACCGCCACCATATAAGTCAGAGATGATCACTGGGCATGCAGCTATGCGCGGAAAGATCCCTCGGCCTAATTCATATAAAGACTCTAACCACAGATCCTTGTCTGTATTACTGTGTTCATCAAATACTTGAGGAGTTAGAGCAATTTCAGCGAACATTTATGCGAACCTCTCGTGAAAATCCTGGTCAAAGAAATCATCGGGCCAAGGCTGAATGAACTCCCCATCTTTGTCAACATCGATTCCTTTGATGGTAGTCTGTGAATCCTCTTGTCTTACATACAAGATTGCTATATCACTGGCTGAGAAGGCCAATTCCTTGTTAGGCAAAACATCCTTAGTTGTCTCACGGATGCGTCGCAGTATTCTTAGAATCATATGTTCACTATGAGTCTCAATAAGAAGTTGCCCATGCTTCTTCTTTGCACCATAAATCATAAGATCACCGACACCAGCTTGTTGAGTCGGATGCAAGTGCAAAGCTGGTTGTTCAACCTGGATCACCTTTATATCGTCTGCAAGTATTGCCGCTATGACGGGAACTACTTGAGACACTCCCACCCCTATATTCATTGGCGACACCTTTGTATCCCTTTGGATATCGTGAAGATAAACTCGCCGAGTGACAGGCAATCGTTCCAAGGCTTCCTGTGCAACCAGATCGTCACCATATTCAGTTTGCAACATTGACTTTCTTAATTGGAGGTCGATTTCCTGATAATCGCTACTGGTTAGAACATACCCTGTATCAAGCTTGTCACTACCACTAAGCCAATTACTAACCTTTTCAACTAACTCTTCATTTCCAGGGGTGCTAAGGATATCCCATGCAGCCAAACCAGTAGCCCATGAGGAATCCACCATATGTGTGGGGCGTCTATAATTCTTTGAAGGTACAACACGAAGCGGACCAATATAGCATAGATGATTGAGATACTCTTTGGCGTATTCTCCTAGGCCCGCCAGATACTGCCGCAACAACGCAGTTAGAGTCATCCCTGAAACGTAACGATCATCTTGCAGGCGGTAATTCCAGGATTCATCGTGTTCAGTTCCCTTAATGTTTGTTTCGTCGTTTTCGGGTTTCTCTGGAAGTAGTGAGGGTAATGATAGCTTTTCTCCTAAATGGGGCATCGCTCCAAATTCTATTGAAGTCTCAAATTGGATCGTAAAACCACTTGGATTTTTAGGTGGTGATGTCTCACCACAACGTGAATATGCAGCTTCTGCCAAATTTATTGATATACCTTTACCCATATCATAGTCTGCATAAATACCATAGATAGGATGGCTTAAATCAATATCACAAATTGTTGCGTGTTTATCTCCTGCCTTATAAGTAATGTCGGCAATTTTCTTGCCGTTGACACCAGTGGAATATCGGGACAGAAAAGGTCTTTTCAGAAGTTTGCTGTAAGACACTTCTAATTCAAGCCAACACGTTTTTACATCACCGAACTGGTAATTGATGCTGCCCAATTCAAAGGAATCTTCTTCAAAACGCAACTCCATATTGTTCATATATAGATCATCTGTCAGATAGTCAGGCAGGTCATTCTCGGCCAGATCAAAATCCATGCGAATGACAATTGATCGGTCCGTTTCTCTCTTGTGTATAAAATCTGAAAAGCCGCCTAATTCGATAAATTCACCGCCCGAAAGGGTACGATCAGCATCGTAATTCTGCCGTTCCAGGATTTCCCTTGCATAATGAAATGCATGCAAAATTGTGCTTTTTCCTGCACTGTTTGCGCCAAACAATAGGCTAATTGGCCTAAGGGGCACTTTGATTCGTTCACCAATACCCTTAAAATTCTCAATTTCAATCGCTGTTATCATGATTTACCTGCTTCCAATTGCAGCATATCAATACCTTCAATTTCTGGTAGCGTGCCGCCAATAATACCTTGAAAATCTCCATACATCCCCGCCGTGCCAAAAAGGGCCTGTTCGATCTGTTTGTCACGCTTAGCCCATTGTTTCTGGATCGCGCGTTTTTCGACTTCAAGGTCCTGTTTCATGGTGACAAAAGACTCGACAATACCAGTCACTCTATTACGAAATTCTGGTCCGGCCAGATAATCATAAACTCGTTCCATTTTGCCGTGCTGACCATCTAGAGCCTGTTTAGCCTTGGATGTTTCCAGTAATCCGCTGCGTAGTGCGGCTGCCAAGCTGGCCGCACAAGCCCAACTGCATACCCAAACACCATCCAGCTGGGAGAAATGGTTGACCTCCTTGGGTAATACCGAACTGACCAGTATTGCGATGGAGGCCTTAGCATCACGCTGATCTTGACGCAACTTGGCCAACCAGCTATTTGACCAATTCTTTGTTCGCTTGGACTCCCAGAGAATTGTCCCGCAATCAAGCCCCATAGCATTCTGAACCCGCTGGACAACGTCACCACCATGAATTCCCTTGGGAACCTCCTCTATGGAATCTGTCGGAAATACTCGGCCAAGCAAATCCTCTAGAGCAAGCTCCATAATTTCTCCCTGAGCCTGTTGAGATCCCTGCTCTGCACGCCGTTTGGCATCTTCGAGTTGTTTAATCAAATCGGATATCTTCTTGTCCTTTTCAGCATCCTTGAGTCGGTGATCCTCATCCGCCTGCTTAAGCGCCTCGGTACGGATCTTCTCTGTTTCTTCACCCAGCCGTTTTTCTACTGTCAGTTCGAGTTCCTGGGTTTTCTGCTGTAATTCGCGTTCTTTTTTTCGTAAGGTAAGTTCATTATCCTGGGATTCCTGGAGCTTTTTCTGTAACTCGGTGACTTGTTGGTCTCGCTCAGCTACATCAGCAGCTAACTCCTCTTTGGCCTTTTGGCGAGCTTTTTCTTCGATTTGCTTGCGTTGGGCGTTAAGTACTTTGCGATTATCCTCCTCCATTTGCTCCTGCTGAGTTTTGAGCTGCTGTTCAAGGTCGATTAGCTCACGTTCCTTTTTTCGCCAATCCAATTCCCTCTGTTGGGCAACCTCCAGTTTAGCCTTTGTCTCACTTAGTTGTTCATCACGGTCCTTGAGTTCCACAGCCATATCATCAGCAGCTTGCTTTTTGGCCTTTTCCAGAAGTTTCTCCTGCATTGCTTCTACACGCTGGCGAACCTGGTCATCCACAGTTTTTTGAGCTTGCTCAACCTTGGTTTGCTGCTCTTTAAGATTTTTGGCCTGAGCGTCCAATGCCTGCCTCTTGGGTGCCATCTCGGCCTCAACATCAGCCCTAACCTTTTCAGCCAACTGGGCCGACATGACTTCTGTAATTTCTATTTCCGTTTTACAGCTTGGGCATGTGATTGTATTAGCCATTTGAATCTCCCTCCTTTTTGCGAACTTGCGCAAGAGCCAACAGAGCATGCAACACGCGGTCTGCAAGCCCCACTCCAAACATCCGTTCTGGAGCTAATCCATGACAGACATCATTACGCAAGTTAATGCCTCGAGGATCCGTAAATAACGTTCTGAAATATAGCGACACATCTTCACCAAGTACCTGTAAGATTATCGGATCTCTAAGTATTTCGTCGAATGTGCGAAGTTGCAATGACTGTACTGCACTATTGCGTGAAGGTTTCAGCACGACTCCGCCAGCACCCTCAACAAGATTTCGTAATGCATTCTCAATTTGTGGTATTAGCAGATGGATGGCTATAAGAGCATCTTTTTTGAAATATCGCCGAAGCCCCTCTGCTATTATTAATCGTTTGTCATTTTCAAACAATGGGCACTGAAACACATACTCTGCCAGTGTGTCAGATGTCAAAGTAAACTTCTTGATTGACGCTATTATCACCTGTCGCAGAAAAACAGATTCGATTTGCATATTCTGCGAAATGTGAAATATAATATGCCCATCAAGATCTTCGTGAATAGAACCGATAACCGCTATAGGACGTCCCTTATGGTCTTGAATCGTCTTTTGGAATAAACTCGTCAACAAAGCTTTTGATGCGATGTCTTTGACTTGCTTTTCTGTCTCGTCACGCCGTGGTATGTAGTGAGCTACCAATCGAGCCAAACATTCATTCAAATCGCCTTGTGTCATTTCTTCTACATATTGAGTCATTTCTTCCTGAGATATTTCCATTTCTGCGGACATCGGTTTGAGTTCGCTATTTGCCTTTGGTCCAAGTTCTCGTATTTTTATCAGGATACGATTGGCTTCTTCTGTCAGCCCATATGCTCTATAATTTTGCGCCACGTCCTGTAACCACTTCATAGCCAACATCGCATTGGCAGACTCTGATATTTTTTCAAAAACTTGTCCATAAGTTAGCATTACCCTACGTACTTCCTCTTGTCGATTTTCCCTGCGGTAATGCTTGGCCAATCTGATTGCAGCAGCTTCGGCAGCCCAAGGATCAACGTGTGTTTCGTCCGATGGGTTGGCTACTCGTTTAAGTCGTTCCTCTAAATCGGTTATTATTTTGCGCTCTTGATCTCCAGTCAGGGAAATCTTCTTATTGTTCCATAGACAGTCATATGCGAATCCCCAAAGGCCACATTTACCATCCTCTGCGATGTTACCCTCGTAAGTGATAATAGCATCTCGAACCTGTGTTATTCTATTTTTGTCATTGATTCTTATTGCAAGTTCAAGAGCGTGTTTAAGCTTTGTTATGACGTCAGTCTCGTATTTATGACAATTTTCTCTTGCAATATCGCAAACAGCATCGATTCTTATGTGAGCCATCCGAATGTCGGCGGATTTGCCGTTGACTTTGTTATTGAAATCCCACACCAATCCAGAATACCGAGCTTTCAAAATGGGGTGTTTTGCATGATTAGCACGTTTGGCCCAATAACTCAACATTTGAGAGTCAACTAGAGCTAAACTTGGCGATTCCATCATTTGTCCCTGGTCATTAGGAAAGATAGCCATAGGTCCAAAGTAGGTACCCCAACCATTTTCATCGTCTTCATGATTCTCAGAGAAGCCGAATGCCATCTGTTCCGCCTTAATATCAATATCAATCTCTTGGCCATTATCTTCTAGCTGCTTCCTCAAATTACCAATTGCGGATTCAACATCCCCTTCATAGAAGCGATCATTCCGGCCATCACAATCGGCTAGGATTTGGCAAAGATCTTTTTGTTTACTCATAATATTTACTCTTGGCTCTTATCGCTGGAATCTGTTCTGCCTTCCACTACGAGAGGACTCTTTTCTGATATTTCTTTAATCTTTTCTTCACTCAAGTGCTTAATGATGTCAGCAAGTGTTTGCACTGAATTTCGGGAGACAATGATCCTCTGCCCTGCTTGGTAGCTCAAATCTCCTGATTTATCTATGTATCGCTGATCCACAATACCATCGCAATGTGACAGCAAATGCCGTTGTTGGAAAAGGCGTTTGAGATCACTCCATTTAGTGCTGTCAAGGATATCTTCATACCGCTTGCATCCTGCCTTCTGCCATAAATGTGAAGATTCATCTAAATTCTGGAAGACATTTGGCCTCTGTTTAATTTGCTGAGCCTGAGGGAGTTTGTTAAAAATAGTCTCCATTAACCTCTGGAATGCTCCAGTCAGTTTCCCCATTGAGGTTTCCAGCATTTGGCGAATTGTATCTATGGCTATATCTTTATCTTGATGCTCAATCAGTGTTTCCTTGATTTGCTCAAGTGAATTAAGAGTTTTCTCCACAGATTCAATAGTCTGCTGGAAATCTTTTTCTACTGAATTGTGACCACAGGCAGGACAAAAAAAGGAGGCACCAATTGATGAATAATGGCATTCGCATTCTTCACAACTGAATTTTTGCTGCATAAGTTCTGCTACGTCATAAGGTACGATCACTTTGGGACGGTCTGGCTTATATTCCATTTTCATCGTAATCCAACCATTCCTTGGTTGTGAACGATTGAACTTGCGAGCATCACTGGCAAATGCTTTGTTAAGCTTGCCCATCACATAATTGGTTGCGCAATCAGAAATATACTCCTGCTGCTCTGGCGTATTCCACTCCCCGGAATCCTCATAATGGCCACAAAGAGGACAGTATACCTTTTCATCTGGAACCTTTTCTTTCCAGTCTTCGAATAAAACCTTGAAATCCTGCTGACATTCTTCATAGGGACATCTTCTATCGAGATAACCATCATCATCGCAAGGCATCTCAATGCTAACTTGGACTCCCTTTCCCAAAGTCTTAAATTCACGAATTACATCTTCGAACATTTGTCACCTTTAGTTATTTAAATTGGATAGTATCACTAATACCTTTGCAGTGTGGATGATTGTTTTTTTAACTTCCTCTTTATTTAAGACAAGACCACAATGCACTGATTTATTACCTCTCCATTTGATCGTATCAAAGTGGTCTACGATTTCACCTGGCACTCCACCATCTTTTTTTAATACAATAATTTTTTCATTCAGGGTATATAAGCTTCCTTTAAATCCAGGATAAGGTGATTTTCTCTCACCAAATATGGCCTCGCAAGATGAATCGGACACAGTATCATCAATAGCAGTTTCAATAACACTTCTGCAAAGTATGGTTGCTTCTGGGTACATCCCCCAAATATAACATCTTAATACCCTTTGGAGATAATGCATTGAGATGTTGTTGATTTCAATATCACGTATACAACACAATGCTACGAAAATATCCCAAAGATTAGATGCTCCAGATGCGATCATGCTTATGGCTTCTTTTGCCAATTGCATTTCGATAATTTCATTAAAATCAGGGCCATCATAATCATCACATGCCCGAACCTGTCTTTTTGTTCTGGTAAACAGTTCATATAAGGATTCGGTTTCCGAAAGATTTGTTGATGCAGTCATTAAAGAAGCACAAAATTGCTTGATCAACTCATAAAGATCTTCAGGTGACGATTCAATTTCATTTTCGAAGTCCCAAGACTCAATCGCGCCCTCCAGATACTTAAGTATCGAAGTCTCATATTCACCTTCATATTTGTTTTCATCAAAATATAGAGCCACTGGACACACCTAGTTCCTCTTCTTACGATACTCAATCATTACCTGGCTGGCGGCAGTCAGGATTACAGCTGTAATACGAAATATTTTAATCCACATAAGTAAGCTCCTTCTTACAACTTACTTTGTAAGTCGTTTTGAATTTCACAAAGCCTCTTACTTGGAGAAATATCAGACAAAATAATTGCAGCGAATACATTTTGTGGCTTAATACCGATTGTTCTCCCGGTAGCAGGGTCAAATGTTGTGCCTGCCAACCATGCCACATGATGCCAAATATTTTTTTCTGGGAATAGTTCTTTAGCCAACAGTGCACACTTGCCCAGGATGCTTTCCCACAATTCATCTTGGGAAGGGCAATATATAGCATCGTGACTTTTTTCTTGACATAATTCATACACCAAAAACTGCTTGGTCTTGAGATACGTAGCGTTTATACCCTTTTTGAAAAGCCACCAGAGAGTTTCTGATTCAAGAACGCCTAGACGAAGACAATCTTCATCGGCAAATACTGGGCCTCCTTCTTTAAGTTTATCCCTTATACTCTTGGGCCTTATCCCTCCATCATGACCCAAATCACGAATAATGTCATCTCGTGGAATACCTGTGAGATATTCTAATGTAGTTACAGTACATCTCCAACATTTGCCTTGAGGGATTAATTGAACATTTGACCATTCCATTATAGATCCCCCTTAAATGCTCGCTGGATGAGACTGTTGAACAAATTGTTTGCCTCATTGAAATTCTTATCGAACAATTTAGTCATATCATTATGTTTGTGATAGAATGTCGAAAAGTGTTGTTGCAATGACATTTTTGGAACTGGCACCGGTAATTTTCGAAGTTGAGTCATATTGATACTGGCAAGATTTGATGTTTTCTTTGCACATCGTAGGAAATATGCCTTTGCAAATTGAGTTTGCAGGAAAATATCAAAGTATTCAGGTAGTACACGTTCCCTATTAACTCGAACGCGAAAAACATGATTCTGGTGTATGCAATCTTTAATCTGCCCTTCCCACATTGTGCCACGTCCTAATTTATCAAAATCCCCACCCTCGGTAAGAAGGATGTCAGCATACTCAAGACGATATTTTTCTAAATCTTCAGGTAAAGCCTCAATGTCTTTAATTTCTGAAAGGTCTAAATATCCAGCTTGTACATTTGCAACTCTTATATATGGTAGCATTACAGTTGGTTTACCGTTGAATTTCCTACCTTTAGTTACCCCTGAAACGATGTCGGCAAGATTTGCTAAATCATCCTGGCAGGAGTTATTGCTCATGCTATCAGAAAAATATTCCGCAAAAGCCGCGTGGATGAGATTATTGAGTTCGCCGATGCCTTGTTGGCGTTTGCGGCGGAGGGCGTCAGCCTTGTCCAATATCGCTGCGATACGCTTTTGTTCGGTAAGAGAGGGAAGAGGAACTTCCAGTTTTGCGATTTCACCGGTTCTGATTGATGGATACGCATCATTCGGAATCAATCTTGAGGGGGGATTATATTCCAGCCACCTTTGTAGATAAGACGGTACCACCTCTTTACTTGGCAGCAAGGCAGCTAGATGACTAACAACATAACAAGGTTGTCTTAATCTATATACTCTTCCAATTTTTGCAGACATTCCACTTTTAGCGAATACAATTGTATCTTTGGGATATAGACGCATTTTCTTTTCTTTTGCGACCTCGTCAGATATTCGCTCACAATCTTTTTCAGTCTCGCAATTAACCAGAGATTCCAAGCTGCCGGCACGAACAAAGGGATTCCCTAAATTACCAAAGAATTCAGAGCCTTGAGGAGCACTTTGTCCAGAAGTGACCTCACATATATGTCCAATCCTTGTTAGCGCGGTATTAGTCATCCCAGCATCCCTTCCAGTTCTTTGATGTCAGCCTGGATTTCGGTTTCGAGTTTAGCTAGGCGTTTGAGGATGGTTTTGGGAGGATCGTACTGGGATTCCTCATAGACATGTTCTTTGTACCGGCCGATGGATAGATCATAATCCTGTTCGGAAATTTCTTCTCGTGTTACGAAGAAAGCTTTTTGTTTTCGGTCTTCAAAGTGTTTAAGGGCTGATTTCTTCCCATGATCCCATTTTTCCCATTGTCGTTTTGCATCATCTACATCCTGCCAATCATCTGCTGCCCCGATTTTTTGTCTCTTATCATCAAGTGTTTTTCCATCGGCCTGCACATCATAGAAAAACACGTTTTCCGTCTGCCCTTCGGATTCTTCATCACCCTTAGTAAAGACCAAAACAGCAGTTGACACACCAGCGTAGGGTTTGAAAACTCCTGGCGGCAAGGAAACAACCGCTTCAAGCTGGTTATTCTCCACCAACATCTTCCGCAGATCCTTGTGAGCTCTGGAAGAACCGAACAGGACGCCATCGGGTACAACCACCGCACACCGCCCGCCCAGCTTGAGCATACGAATCATAAGGGTCAGGAACAGAAGTTCTGTCTTTTTGGTCTTGACCTTGCCTAGTAGAGAATTATCCACGTCTTCATAATCGAGCGAACCTTTAAATGGCGGATTGGCAAGAACGACATCAAAATGGTCAAACGCCAGTTTGGGAAAATGTTCCGGCATCCGCTTGGAAAGGCTATCGCAATAATGGATTTTCGGATTCTCCAATCCGTGGAGAATAAGGTTCATCGATGCGATACGCAGCATGGTAACATCAAAATCGAAGCCGGTGAACATTTTATTATGAATGAAACGGCGTTCTTCCGGGCTAAGCAGATCGGCGGTGTGGACCATATTCCCGAAATCATCTTCAACAATACCCTTTTTGGAGGTATATTTCTGGCGAAGGTATTCAAATGACCGCACAAGAAAACCGCCGGTGCCACAAGCAGGGTCGGCTATCAAATCTGTCTTTGCAGGATCGACCAACTCAACCATCATATCGATGATATGCCGTGGTGTGCGGAACTGGCCGTTAATCCCCGCTGTGGTGAGCTTGCTGAGTAAGTATTCATAAAGATCGCCCTTGGTATCGGAATGTTCCAGGGGAAGACCGTTAATCATAGAAATTGCCTTCTGCAAGAGTGAAGGTTTTTGGATCATTAGCTGGGCATCAGCCATGTACTCGCTGTATGTCGAGCCATTATTGCCAATCTTCTTAAAATGGGGGAATACCTCATCGCGAACTACCCTGAGCAATTCCCGATTATCTGTGATATTCAAGAGGTTCTTCCAACGGCGTTGGTCATCAGGCCCCTTAAACATGAGCTTGATGGAATCAGGGTCTTTGGATCGGCGAGCCTTACGTTCATTGAGGCTTTCTCTGTAGTCAAGATTTCGGGCAAACATAAGAAATGAGATTTGCTCTATTACCGTCAGCGGGTTTGTGATACCCCCGGTCCAAAATTCTTCCCACAGCTTATCCACTTTATTTCTTAACTCTCCGGTTATCATTAAAGTACTCCATTGTTAGTTTGTCCTAAACGATTCTACCAGCTGGATCAGTTCGTCTGCCAACTGCTCATCAAAAACGCCATCTACACCGTCGCTTGAGAATGTCGTGAAGGGGGCGTCATAAAGATCATCAATTTCGATACTGCCATGCCGAGCAATGAAGTTCTTAAGCAAATCCAGAAATCGTATTTGAGTTGAATTGAGCTTATGCCTCTGTACGAATTCTGTAAATCTCTCATCGACGGCTTGGGCATCCAAACCGACTATACCGCGTAGTGCGACTTCTGTGCTGCCAGCTTCGGGGTAATACTCCTTGATATCTTCAAGTTTCAAGTCAGGCTCCTGTGCCACAACCAATGCTGCCAGGTCTTTAAGCTCCTCAGTTGTGATACTCTGCCCTAAGCGTATCTTTTGTAGAGCAGGGCTTTGATCCATAAGCTTCTGCAATACAGACTGCACTCGATTTTTATATTCAATCAGTTCCAATCCCTGGAGTCTGGGCTTGTAAACATTATCTTCGATCAAGGAAGCATCTTCCTTCACGTCAATGACTTTCGGTAACGAGGGACCCGGGCCATCGACAGGTGTACGGTATTTCATAATACTTCGAAGCCGAACACGAATTGTCTCAACATCCTGAATCGTAGCACCAGACCAGAAATCACTCGACTTGACTTTATCAATCGTGGTGATCTCTGCCCTAACAGGATTGAGGTTTATTTGCAGACTCATGACTTGCTGAATAACCATATCTCGAAGGTCATGGAATCTACTGGATTGCCTCAAGAGTTCAATCTGAAGTTGGCAACACAGACGGTCAAAACGATATGCCACCTGTGATCCTGTAATATCTCTCCACTGCATTAACGGGGCGATCTCATTTCTAAGCAGTGTGCGTGTGTTTGGCTCAAATGCCTTAATGACACCATCAGCCTGGACTGTTTTGACTTCTCTCCAGCTGTTTCTCACTGCAAGAGTTTTATCGGGAAGGTCACGCACATCTTCGAGCAGAAGACTTGTGGCAATCTCCAATCCATCAGGATTCTGACAATCAATCGCCGTTTCAGCCAATTGTATACGATCTTCAAAGAGTAGCTGCTGTAATGACTTGCTGGTGCTTGCATCATCCTTCTCTGTATAATGCTCATCGAAGTATTGGAAATTGCACCAATGGTCAAAAATCAAGAATTCCTTCTTATCCTTCCCTGGACCGAACAGTTTTTTGCAGAGGCGAGTGCCACGACCAATCATCTGCCAGAATTTCACAAAGGAGTATACAGGTTTGGCAAAAACCAGATTGACGATCTCAGGCACATCGATTCCGGTATCAAGCATATCCACCGAGATAGCAATAGTCAGATCCTTGTTTTTACCGATACCCTTAAAATCGTCAATCAACTCGTCTGCTCGTGGGTCATAGTTGTCGATGACACGACAGAAGTGGCCTCCATACTGAGGATACATTTCATCAAACAGGTTTTGCAGAAGCACGGCGTGATTGTGGTTTCTTGCAAAGATTATCGTCTTGCCCAAAACACTTTCATCCTGAACCTTGATCCCATTTTCCATAAGATTCTGGAGAATGAGTTTGTTCGTGTCCTTGTTAAAGATGTACTTGTCCACTTCACGCTGCTCATAGTCTATTGCCTCAGGAAGTTCTTCTTGTTCTTCCAATTCCCGCCTCTGGTCTTCATTCATTTTCGTCCATTTAATGCCCTCTCGCAAAAATGGAGTGGTGAAAGTGCGGACCTTAAATGGCGTGAGCCATCCATCCTTCACAGCCTCTTCATAATCATAATGGGCAGTTGGATCTTTATCATCACATTCGAACAACCTGTAAGTATTCCGGGATACAAAATTGACTGGGGTAGCGGTTAGGCCGATCTGGAGAGCGTCGAAGTAGTAGAAAAGTTCACGATAACGATTGTAGATGCTCCGGTGTGACTCATCGGCGATAATTAAGTCGAAAAAGCCTACATCATAATTATCATAGCATTTCATCATGGCCGGGTAGGTGGCAAGGTAGATCTTATGATCCTTGTCCTTGTAAGTTCTTGCACTCAAGTTTACCAGGGATTCATCAGACATATATTCACTGAATGCATTCTTAGCCTGTTTTCGCAGTTCCCGCCTATCACAAAGAAATAAGATGCGTTTGACCCAACCGGCACGTAATAATGCGTCGCATAGACCAATTGCCACACGGGTCTTCCCTGTTCCGGTAGATTGCACTATGAGGGCCTTGCGATACCGATTCTGAAATCTCTCTTTTGCACGCGTAATTGCCTCAATTTGATAGGGACGGTCAACAATCCGTGTGTCTACCTTAATATTTTGGAGATCATCCGTATTTTGACGTTGTGAAATCAAAAACCGCAAGCTGTCTCTCGTGTAATAACCATACAATTTTCTCGGGCGATAGCCTCGAACATCATCCCATATCCAAATGTCAAAGCCATTCGTATAAAAGATGATGGGGCGCTGTCTTCTGTCCTTTTCGAGGCCGTATGCATATTCCTCAGCTTGTTTTCTACCAATATTTGGATCGCGAGATGTTTTCTTTGCCTCAATTACTGCAAGCGGTGTATATCCATCATCATCAAACAAAACATAGTCTGCGGCACCGGATTGGCTCTCTGTCGGTTGGTGATTTACGGGTACTTCTTTCCCAACATCATTTGTTGACTTAATTCCAGGCCCCACATTCCAGCCAGCCTCCGCCAACATAGTATCAATGAGGTATTTACGAGTTTGCTCTTCATCAAACTCCAGCACATTCGTGCTTAGCTGAGCTGCATGTAACCTAGCTTGGAGTTCTTCTTCCGATGCCTTTGCAACTTTCGCCTCCTTTCGAGCCAACTCGAGAACGTCGAGCAACTGCTGCATTTGCTCTTCTTGGATTCGCGTCTTCTGCAGCAATGCCTTCTTCTCGCGTTGGAGTTGTGATTTTGACGTTATTCCGAAGTGCTCTAGCTTAGGTTCCTCAAATTTGGGGATATCCTCTTTTGAATGACCAGTGAAGGACAAATATGCCCATTGCCCCAACTTGTGGGCTTCATTTAGGAGCCATCGAGCTGTCTCCTCCGATCCCTCATTTCTATGTGCAGCAGCGTTGCCGTGCTTTCTAACCGCATGCATTGTTGCAACGACAACTTGAGGGACAGAGGATGTGAAAGAATCATCCGTCAGTAGATTGATTAGATTTGGAGTAAAGGGGCGTTGAATGCTGAACTTCTCGTAGACTATCTCTGCAAGTTGCTCAACATATGTCCGCAATTTGAGTAGTGAACTAACGGGATCAGTTTGGGCATACATTTCAGCAAAACCTGCAAGCGATGCAAGCTGCGGCCAATTCTGCCTCAAAAACTCAAAGTTAATTGACTTCATAGATTGCCCCATTAAACAACTGCTCCTTCTGGACTATTTATACTCCGGGAAATGGTCTGCCAGATACTTCCCCTGCAGGTAGACATCAGCCACAAGCCTTCCCCGGTCAATTGTGTGTGCCTTTCTGATCTCAACAATCTTTCCGAGGATAAGCCGTGACAGCTTCTGCTTTGCCTGCTGCCCTTGAACTGTTCCCAATTCAGGGGTATTGTATCCAGTTGGTCGAACCCTATTGCCGTTCTGACCATTCCATTTCCATCCATTAACTTCAAATGTGTCTCCATCGATAACATTCGTTACTTTGAACTCTGACATTGTTGTCTCCTAAAAAACAAGTTCGATTTATTGCTCGAATATGCTTTTTGCAAACAGCGTGCCAGAGTCCAATTTTCATCACATCACGCAGCGGTTTTCTGTGTATCTTCAATTTGATTTCAATCATAAGCCCAGCCGTTTCAGACGGGCATCCAGGGTCTGATAGTTTTTTATCCCAAGAAGTTCTGCCGCCTTAGTTTTTACTCCGTTTGCCTCCTCCATAGCTCTTTGTAAGTAGTGCTTTTGAAGGGAATTAAGAAAATCTTCTATTGAGAAGCCGCCCCCCAGGGATTGTTCGAGAAAATTGGCTTTTTCGAGAGAGGGAAAGGCCCCTAGTGCCTGACGTATGTCATGCTTCTCAATGCAGTCTCCATCAGCCATGACAGCCGCCTGAAGAAAAAGGTTATAGAGCTGTCTGACATTACCAGGCCAAGGCAAACTTTTCACAAAAGATTTTGTACTATCAGAAATATATTTGTCTTTGTAGCCAGGTTCCTGAGAACGGAACATCCCGTTGATTTGAGCCAAAAGCTGCTCAGCAATTGCTGGTATATCTTGCCTGCGATCCCGTAGAGGGGGTATCGTAATTGTGATAACTGCTAATCTGTAGAATAAATCCTCCCGGAATTCACCCTCAGTAATTGCGTTATGTAAATCCCTGTTTGTGGCCGCAATAATCCTCACATCTGCGGTTCTATCTTTATCCTCGCCTAATCTTCGGAAGGAGCGATGACAAGGTGATTTATCTGATGGAGGCTGAAGGACCCTGAGTAATTTCGCCTGTATAGCAGGTTCGCATTCTCCCACTTCATCAAGAAATAAGGTTCCTTCATCTGCCGATTCAAATGCTCCGGCTCTGTCGCTTGTTGCCCCTGTGAACGCTCCTTTCTTGTGTCCAAACAGTTCAGACTCCAACAGTTCCTTTGGAACTGCGGCACAATTGAGAACAACAAAAGGCTTCTTCTTACGATGACTCGCCGCATGTATCGCATGAGCAAACAATTCTTTACCAGTTCCGCTTTCACCTAGGATGAGAACCGGAACATCCCGCACTGCTGCTTTGTTGGCTCTTCCAACAGCAATTCGAATTGCTGGGCTTTTACCAACTATTTCCTGAAATCCCTCGATTTCTTCTGGTTTTGCACTGGCCAAGTGTTGTAGGTGGCGGTCAGGTTCACTCAGAACCTCCGGCAAAAAATCCATGACCAAATCGAACGGAATATCTGTTTTCCACGCTCTTCCTTTGTGTGTTTGGTAGAAGGATGCAGGGTATCGACTCTTACCCAACAAAACCCATATGGCTGTCATTGTGGGAGTACCGGGGCTGAGGTGAATGCATAATTCGCTGTCGACACCCAGGGATTTCGAATCAATGATGCTCCTTAGTATCTTATCGACGACTCCAAAAACCTCTCCGTAATCGGTGGGATTCTTCAAATTGACGCTGTGAATCTTGATGGGACCGCCAGCCCAAGACTTGAATTTAGTGCCGATATAAGAAGGATAATTGCTTAACAGATGGACCTGATCGAACCCTTCTGCCCCCAGCAGGGTCTTGATCGGCCCTGAGGCATCAGTCAGAGCAGTATCAACACCAATCATGCCAAGTATCTTCTGCTTTTGGGCTCTGGGCTGGTCGGCAGCCATGCTCCGGATATCCGCATGACCGATCCATGATACTAAAAGTCTCTTTTTCATCGCGCATAGTCCTTTTTGTGATAATACAAAAAATATTGTAGAAAGATTTTGGCCCCTGTCAATCGCAATTTATCCTTGTGACTTTCTCACTCTTGCTAACTAGGTACATCATAAGCTATTATTTAACAGGCACTTTAGTTGAACTAATCATGGCGTTTGGGACTTGAAATCTCTGGCAGGGGCAAACAAGGCGACTCCCTATGAATTCGTGTCGGAGGACTGGCGTAGATTTTTGTTGTGTCAGTTTTCGTATGGCTTTGCAGCACTTTTGCCTTCTTGCTAAGAATAGTCTCTCTTTCCCGACTGAATTGACGCGAGACGACCAACTTTCTTGCAGCAGAATTTGCAGCAGAATGTAGCGTCTTGCAGCAGTTTGCAGCAGATTCTAGCGGTTTCACCATTCATGATGGCGCAAAGAAATAGCCTTGTAACTTTCGCTATTACAAGGCTTTATCTGAACTCCCCGAGTAGGACTCGAACCTACAACCTAGCGGTTAACAGCCGCTCGCTCTACCAGTTGAGCTATCGGGGAAACTTGGTACCTGATGCTGGTACACACCAAGAACCAGTACAAAAATTCATTTTAACAGGGGTGAAATTACCTGTCAATATAGGATTCAGACCAAAAAATCAATATTTTCGGCTTTGCTGGCTGGGCTGGGTAGGACAAGCAGGCTCTACTGTTGAGAATCAAGGCGGACGTGAACACCCTTATCATAGAGGTATTTTTTGGCCTGGCCGATGGAATATTGGCCAAAATGGAAGATACTGGCAGCCAGGGCGGCCTCGGCCTTGCCCTCGGTGAGCACCTTATACATGTCTTCCGGACTGCCGGCCCCACCGCTGGCTACAACGGGGATATCCACTGCTTCCGCAACAGCCGCCGTCATTTCCAGGTCGTAACCCTCACGGGTGCCGTCGGAATTCATGACATTAAGGACGATTTCTCCTGCCCCGTCCGCCCGGCCCTTGTGGACCCAGGACATAACATCGATACCGGTGGGGGTTCGGCCGCCGTTGATATAGACTTCCCACTTTTCAGACCCGTCTTTCATCACACGATTGGCGTCAATAGCCAGGATTATGCACTGACTGCCAAAACGCAAAGCGGCGCGTTTGATCAGCGTATGATCGAGCACAGAGGCGCTATTAATGCTGACCTTGTCGGCGCCGCTATTGAGCATAAGGCGAACGTCGTCAATATCCCTAATGGCCCCACCGACGGTAAGGGGCATGAACACCTGATCGGACGCTTCTCGCAAAACATCCACTGTCAGGTTTCGGCCCTCATGGCTGGCGGTTATATCATAAAATACCAATTCGTCTGCTCCTTGCTGTTCGTAGCGCAGGGCACATTCAGCGACAGAGCCGGCGTCGCGATGGTCGAAAAACTTAACTCCTTTGACTACCCGCCCCTTATCGACGTCTAGGCAGGGTATGATTCTTTTTGCCAACATAATTAACACCAAATATTAATCATACAATCTTGAGCCATATTGTAGGGTTTTTTCAGCTGGGATGCAAGCCGGCGCTGGACAGACAATCTGGATTCACGCCTCAGGATACTAGTTTCATAGCAATTCTGCGGCAAATAAGCGATTTTTTAGCTTCACAGACGGACAATCCACCCCCTTGACAGACAGGGCCATTATAGAGATAATATAGGTTTGTGATAAATATAGATATTGGGGGACTTTCAGGGGGCAAAGAACTAGGTACTTCAGGGAGTACGTGAAATGATCTTAACTTTGATACTTTGTGCGATTACGGCGATATTGATTTACTACCAGGTATTTACGCAGGGCCTGTTCAGTTCTATGATAATGGCGGTCCTTTGCCTGGTATCGGCCACGGTGGCTTTTAATTATCACGAGATGCTGGCGCCTCTTCTTATTGACTTGGGACTGGGACAATTCGGCCCCAAGGGGATTTCCTTGCTGGGAATATTTATTATCACTCTGCTGCTCTTGCGGGAAGGTACGGACCGCTTGATAAAGGGAAACATGCATTTTGGCCAATTGATTGACAGGGTGGCCGGCGCCTGTTTTGCGTTGGTCTCAAGTTTAACAATTACGGGAATGATTGCCTTGGGCCTGCAAAGCCTCCCCCTACCAGCTAAGATTTTTGGATTTGACCGCTGTGGGGAATCTTTAAGTAGTCCTGATCAAGATAAGAAACTATTGCCTTACGCGGACAATTTTGTTCTAGGCATGATGAATCGGGTTAGCAATCATTGTTTTGCCGGTAGCAGCAGCTTCATCCAAATACATCCCGATATGCTCCGGGAATTGTATATTAATCGAATTGTACCTGATAACTATGACGGAATGCGTAAAGAGGCGGCATCAGACGCGTTAGAGGTAATTGGCGATGTCGAGGTCGTTCAAACTAAAGCTCATGACGATAATAATAAAGAAGACGTCGACCGCAAGTCGAGAAGTGAATTATTGTTGATTAAAGTAAAACTCAAAGCGGGAACCGGATCACGAGGCAATCGAGGTGCTAAAGATATCGATAGTATGATTCGATTCTCGATGGGGCAATTCAGATTGGTGGGCTATAATCCCGCCCATCCTCAAAAGCCGGCTTACAGCGTGTATCCTATCGGCTTGCGCGAAGAAGGTAATTCTACCACCATAGCAAAAGCATTAAACAAAGGTGAGTGCCGATCGAATAAGACGGCAACTTTTTCCTTAGTGTTCAATTGGCCGGTTAACTTGAATGAGGCACCACCGCAGTTTTTAGAGTTCAAGCGCTCGTCCCGGGTAAAGGTACATATGCAGAAAAAAAAGTAACTGGCCGTGATCAGAGAACAGCTTTGCATCGATATTAAAACAGGGATGTTATTTAGATTGTCATATCCATTGTGTCGAATTCCATTGAGTAATTCATGTTTCAGCGGCGGCTGATAATTTTTTCCCTATTGGTATTAGGGGTAATCGGCATACTTGTCGTCCGGTTGGCCTGGCTGCAGATTATCCGGGGTGAGAAGTCTCTCGAAAGTGCCCGCCAGCTCCTCCAGGAAGATCCTTATTGGCTGGAAACGACACGGGGAAGCATCTTAGACTGCCGAGGACGCTCTCTGGCACGGGACGAAGCTGATTTTCAGGTATGTCTCCATTATCGATTAATGCGACTCTATGATGAGCGATTCTGGAAAGATCAGCGCCTGCGCTATCTGGCGCGTAAGGGAAATGAAAATAAGACTACCGACGATGCGGACCGGGACCTCTGGGAGAAATTCGGGCCTCAGCGCCGCCGAGCCAATCGTTTGTTGGATGAGTTGGCACAATTATGCGGCATAAGTATGGACAAAATCCACCAGGCTATTCAGCAAGTCAATGAACGCATATTTACCTGGAGGACCAGTCGGGCGCGACGACTGTGGTATATCCGACACAACCTGCCATATAAACCGGCACTCAACTCAACAGACATAAAGGAAGATTTCGCCCGACGTGTGCCCGACGCGGATGAAAGGCTGAGCTTGATATACAAAACGGAAGTCGAGGAAATGAACAGGCCCCAGCCGATTTTGGAATCAATCGACCGAGAAACAGCCTTGGCAATTGAAGAAAGATTTGTTGGTGCCTTTCTTAGTGACACCAGGCACAATCGACCCGTTACCATCCGGGATGGCAAGAAAAGGCAGTATCCATACGCAGATGTGGCCTGTCACTTGATCGGTCAATTACGATCTCTTTGGGAAGAATCGCTCAGCAAGCCTTTCCGGGGACGACTGCCCACCGCCGAAGAGTTGAAGGGATATTACTACGGTGACCGCACGGGTGACTGGGGGGTGGAATATCTTTTAGAGGATTATCTGCGCGGCCGGCGCGGTTGGGTCCTGCCCTCCAGCGAGCCCAACCAGGTTGTACGCATCGATCCGGTTTTCGGTTCCGATGTAACGCTTACAATCGATATCAAACTGCAAAAAAGGACCCAGGAAGTTTTCGCAGGCAACAACCTGGCGGGGCAGGAATATCTCGGTACCGCCGTAGTGATAGACGTACCTACCGGTCAGGTCAGAGCTATGGTATCCTGGCCCACGTTCGATCTGAATACTTACTATCTCAAAGAAAATTATAACTTGATCAATGAAATCTCAGATATGAAGGATCCGGACAAACGTGGGACTAATCGGGCCTTGTCAAAAAATTATCAGCCCGGATCGACTAGTAAACCTATCCTTTTATTAGGCGCCCTCGATCAAGGCGTGATTGATGAACAACAAAGTTTCGATTGTAATATTCAGAACAAAAACTGGCCGGGAAAACCGGACCATATCTACAACCACGGCCCCACCCAGGCCCGTAAGGCTATCCAGGTTAGTTGCAATTTTTATTTTATCCAGTTAGGTCTGCGCTTTGGCCGCGATAAACTCCTCCAGTGGCTGCAACAGGCCGGTTTCTCAAAACCCATATTGACCTGGCCGGCAGATATTTCCGAGCAGAGAGCCTTCGGGGCATTTCGTGAGACCGCCGGCCACATAGCCCCCCTGACAGGTAATCTTTCTATCTATCATCTGCGTTTTATTAGTGTCGGTCTGCATCCCCTGGATGGCTCGGCATTGCAAATAGCCAACACCGCCGCCACCATTGCCCGAGGCGGAATGTTTGTGCATCCAAGCTTGATACTCTCGCCTTTAAGCCCCCCCCGGCAACAGCGTATTGCTGCCGAGAAATATGCCCGTGTTGTCCAGGAAGGTATGCGCTCGGTCATCTACGAACCCGCTGGCACCGCCTATGATGCCTTTCATGCCGGACAGGATGGACAAATACCCTGGGACGAGCATGAAGTACGATTATACGGCAAAACGGGCACTACCAATTTTTCGGTCTTTGTCTGCTATGCCCAGGCCTCCGACGGCAGGAACCTCGCCGTGGCAGTGGTAGCCGAAGTTGAGGCCCATGGCGGAACCGTAGCAGCTATGCTCGCCCGGGAAATTCTCTTGGCCTGCTCTGCCGAAGGTTATCTGCCCCCTGCCCGCAGCAAAAACTCAGAATAAAATAACCGTGAGAAATCAGTAAAGACCTGACAAAGTATTACTTTATAACCTAAGGCACTCTAACAAAAACAGGAGAAAATAGCCCCCGATGTAAAATCGGGGGGGAAATTGTTGGTTTTGTTAGAGCTTCTAAATAGCACCAGACTTGGTTTTTTTCATTGATCAAGGTTTATTTCGTAAGAGCGGTCGAAGGCCTCTTGAAAGTCAAAGACATTGTCGAAGTCTTCGACACAGTCGTGGGGTTGTTTCTGCATCCACCCGTTATCGACCAGGAGAAAAACAATCTGGCCGAAGTCATTAGTGGATGTGATGTTCCAGCGATTGAGTACTTGGCGGGCCAAAAAGCCCCAGCGTTTCTGTGCCAGACCTCGCAGCCCCTGACATAACTGCGCACCGGTCACATGCCGCGGATGGGAGGAAGAAAAACTATCCGGCAACTGCCCCTCATCATTATTAAGGTATCTATCAACAGTAAAACCCAGACCTTCTCTGATAAACTCCACCGCTTCGAGCGGATAGCGCCCGTCCTCCTTGAATATATTCTCAATACTTTTAATCGGTTTGTCAGCCATTGACTCCATACACTCATATACTATTTTAATGTATTCGTTGACCGGGCTCAGCGCCTTCATCAACGGTAAGGGCAAATATCTCTTTTCCTCCGGCCCCGGCGGCCAGAATCATCCCTTCACTAGTACCAAATTTCATTTTTCGCGGAGCCAGGTTAGCCGCACAAATCATCAGTTTGCCCACCAGTTGCTCTGGCTCATACGCCTGACGAATGCCCGCGATCACATTTCGAGTTGTACCTCCCAAATCCAGCTCCAAACGTAAAAGCTTGTCGGCTTCTTCCACGATTTCCGCTTTCAGCACCTTGGCCACGCGCAGATCAACCTTCATAAAGTCGTCAAAACTGATCTCCGCTGCCAACGGTTCCTGCTCCACAGCAGAGGTCTTTTTTTCTTCCTGGTTGGCCATTTGTTCTTCCTTACTTTCTTCAATCATAGCTTCTACGTTTTTGGGATCAACTCGTTCCGCCAGCCGCTGGAATGTACCAATCTGGTGATCTTCCAACAACGTTTGAGCATCGGACCATTGCAAAGGCTCGATCTTCAGGATATCTTCTATCCGCTCGGCAAAGCCCGGCAATATCGGCTTGAGATAAATGGTCAAGATTCTGGTGGCATTGAGGGTAACGGTCAGAGTCTCACGAACATTTTCCGGATCGTCTTTGATTACCACCCAGGGTTGTCGCTCGTCGAAATAACGATTTACTTCATCAGCCAGAGAGGTAATCAGTCGCACCGCCGCGGCATAATTACACGATTCAAAGTGATCAGCGATTTTTTCAGCTTCTTGTTGTATGCGTTTTAGCAGTTCCTTTGCTACATCTGATATTTGTTTGCACGATCCCAGTTTACCTTCAAACTTTTTACTCAACATCGGCACACACCGCGACGCAAGATTGGCCAACTTACCTATAAGGTCGCTATTAACCCTGCTTACGAAATCCTGGGTATTAAGGTCAATATCTTCCGTGCCCGGCCCTAGTTTACAGGCGTAATAATAACGCAGATACTGCGGATCGAGATACTTCAGATAAGTGGCCGCGTTGATAAAAGTACCGCGCGACTTGCTCATCTTCTCACCGTTGACGGTTAGAAAACCGTGAATGACCAGACGCGTTGGTGTATTAAACTGTGAACCCATCAGCATCGCCGGCCAAAACAAGGCATGAAAATAGGTGATGTCTTTACCGATAAAATGAAATATCTCGGTACCAGGCTTACACCAGTAGTCATCGAATTCCAGAGAATTTTGCTTACAGTAATTCATCGTACTGGCCATGTAGCCGATCGGCGCGTCCAGCCAGACATAAAAGTACTTTTCTGTTTCACCGGGAATTAGAAAACCAAAATAGGGTGCGTCACGCGAAATATCCCAGTCCCGCAATCCCTGATCGAACCATTCCCGCAGTTTATTGCGTACCTGATCGTGCACACGATCTTCCGCCAACCATTGCTTCAACGGTTCGGCAAAATCGGTCAGCTTGAAAAAGTAATGTTCGGAATTACGCCTCTTGGGTGGGCTGCCGCAAACACTGCACTTGGCGTCTTTGAGATCAACAGTTGCATAGGTCGCATGACAGACTTCGCAGGAATCGCCGTATTGGTCCAGCGCCCCACAGCGCGGACATGTACCGCGGATAAAACGGTCCGGCAGAAACATCTTATCCTGTTCACAATAGGCCTGCTCAATCTGCCGCGTGGTAATATGACCGGACTCTTTGAGCCGGTTGAAAATAGTCTCGCTGAGTTGGCGATTTTCTTCAGAATGCGTACTGTAGAAACTGTCAAACTCAATTGCAAAACCCGCAAAATCCCGTATATGTTCGGCGTACATCGCTTCAATGAGCTTCTCCGGCGGTATATTTTTTTGCCGGGCGCTGATCATGATCGGTGTGCCGTGCGTATCGTCGGCGCAACAATAAATGCAATTGTGACCACGGAGTTTCTGAAAGCGAACCCAGATGTCTGTCTGGATATATTCCACCAGATGGCCTATATGGATTGATCCGTTGGCATAGGGCAGCGCGGCGGTTACTAATATTTTTCTGGTCATTATTATATTTCTAATTCCTTTTCTTACGCCGCCGGCGGCCTCTGCGTCTATTTTGAGATTGTGGTTTATTATCCGTTTGTTTCTCCTGCGCTTGATCTCCTTTGCCCTCTTTTCCTGGAGAACTTTCCTGGCCGATTCTCTTCGACGTCTTTCCTTCCCCGGCTGACGACTCCGGATCAACTTGTACATCGGCCTGGTCAACTTCCTCTTTCGGTTGAGGGCACGGCTGGTCCTTATAGTTCATCTCCAGGATTTCGTCTATATTTATGGCCATAACCCGTTCGTTATTCTCCAGACGAATTTTCACCAGTTGGGTTAGAACCTGCGTTTCCATAACTATTCCTGGTCCCTTATCGGTCAGCACTCTGGTATTGCGTCGAGGTAGTCGCTTGTTCAGTTCATTATACACCTCATCTTCATAGCGCAGACAGCACTTGAGTCTTCCGCAGCGACCGGAAATTTTGGACGGATCCAGGGTAGCCTTTTGCAGCTTGGCCATACGCATATTTACCGGTTGTAATACTTTCAGATAATTCTTACAGCAGCACTGACGCCCGCAGGTTTCGTAATCAGCCGTTAAGCGTGCCTCGTCACGGGCTCCAACTTGGCGCATCTCGATTCTGGTTTGGTATTGATGGGCCAGCTCTTTTACCAACTCGCGAAAGTCCACCCGCCCTTCTGCCATAAAGTAAAATATCATCCGCTCGCCCCCAAAAAGATGCTCCGCATCGATCAGGTGCATGGGCAGATTCATTTTTTTTATTAACTGTTTGCAAAAATCCAGTTTTTCCTTGATATCGGCATCCAGATGACGCTGATCCTTGAGGTCCATATCAGAGGCGAACCGGACCACGGTACCATGGCGGCTGATGGGATAATTGGGGCCGCTCTCTTGATAGTATTTGTCCATCTTTTCATTGCTGATTGTGCAGGACCCACGCTTATGGCAGAATGGTGATACTATTTCACCTATCTCCATGCCTCGTTCTGTCTTTACTACCACATGGGTCGTGCTGGCCGGGATATCCCTTTCCGAATGGCGAAACTGTCCCACATTGCCCATTTTGCCATACCGAACCAACATATTACGTTGCCTACGAGAAGCGGGGGCCTTGGATTTTGACGGCGATACCGTTGCGGCTTGACCTTCCGGTTCTGTGGACGGATTGACCTCTGGTATATTTACCTCGGTGTTATTTGGGTTGTTATTTTCCTGATGTTCGGAATTATCATTCATACTTAACTTTCGTGATATTTTACAACTCCACCCTGCAGATAGAGAATGATGTTAAATGCATGTCAATGCAATAGATAACAGAGTTTAAGGTCCTGGACCAGTACTTCCTGGAACAGTTCTTCAACACACCGAAAACTGCCAGTTTCAGGTATCGGCATAAACCATATATTCTAATATAAGATTCTCGAAAAGCAAAGAGGGATTCACGTTGGCCTGGATCAGTCTTTCTGCGCGGTTGGTGGCACGTACAGCTCGGGCGCAGGCCCACGGTGAGTATTTTTGTGCTATACGGCTTATTGTGGCCTCGGAGGCAGTGGTTTCGCTGGTGCATACTACCCAGTCTCGCAAGGCCCTGCTGAAGGTGTGAGATAGAATCTGTAAAAAGTAACCTTGACCCCGGCGCGTCGCCTTTGCTGCCGTACCTTCGGGGTTCTTTTTGATATAGGACTGGGCCCATTCTTTCGCTTGCTCCCCCAGCCATTGGGCCAAATCCAAAGCCGAATGATAACTCAAGCCCCCTAATTGTCCCAGAAGTTCCTGTCTCTTCTGATAGAGGTTTGTCTGGGCCAATTCCAAAGCAACTCCCAGGCGACCGTCACAAAAATCAGACCAGAAAACCCCCTGCTCGGCTGGAATATCCCGGCCTATCAGTTCTTCGTAAATAAATTCATTCGGTAGCGGCCCGAATCGCACCGATTGGCAGCGCGACCGCACCGTAGGCAGCAGCATATCATCCTGGGACGTTATCAGTAGGATAAAGGTATTCGCTGGCGGTTCTTCCAGGGTCTTCAGCAACGCATTTTGAGCCGCTGTGCTCATCGTATGCGCCTCGTTGATAATAAAAACCCGCCCCCGCCCCGGCACAATCCCCGCCGCTTCAATCACAAACTCACGGATAACATCGATTGGCAAATTTATCAGTTGCCGAGTCCGGGCCTTTTTCGTATAGCGGGCCAGCTCGCGCGTGATGATGTGCAGGTCTGGGTGATTGCCCGCTTTGACTAGTTTACAATCGTCACATTGATCACAACAATCGTCTATCTGCTCTAGCGCCAGCGCACTGGTAATTGTTGTCGGATATTCTCTTTGCACCGGTTTACCGCAGAGTAATAACTTTCCCCACTGACAAGCCAGCAGAAATTTACCCACTCCTTCCGGTCCTGAGAATATATAGCTGTGCGGCATACGCTTTGACCGCCGGGCACGCTGCAATTGAAAAACGGCCCCCTCCTGTTTTTGGCATTCAAGCACCGACATATTGTTTTATTACCTCATTAATCTGTTCTTGAACCATCGCAATCGTACCGGAACCGTCCACCACCTTAAAATCATCACGGCTCTGTGCCAACTCCAAAAATGCCTCCCGTACTTGTTGATGGAATGACATTGATTTTTGTTCCATTCGATCGGGTTCTTGTCCAGCGCGTTGCAGACCGACATCGCTGGCCAGATCGACTATAATACTCAAATCCGGCCAGGTCCTCTCCAGTGATGCCTGCGCCAATTTTATCAAATCTTCAGCATCCATCTTGCCCGCTACCACCTGGTACGCATAAGTACTGGAAATCCAGCGGTCGCAAAGCACACACTTACTCTGTTCCAGGGCTGGTTTGATATGTTGACTATATAGCTGGGCCCGGCTCGCCATATATAAAAGTGCCTCACATCGCACCGACATCTCGGTATTGTCATTATCAAGTAATATCCGGCGAATTTGTTCCCCGATCTTGGTACCACCGGGATCACGCAAGGTCACCACCTCCACACCCTGCTCCTCCAGAGTGGCCCTTAGAAGTTGTATCTGGGTGCTTTTGCCCGAACCATCCGGTCCATCCAGGACAATAAATTTACCTTTAAGAAACTGCCAGTTCATTGGAGAAATGATAGATTAGTAACTTGCAAGTGTCAACTAGTCGCATAAATCGAATCAAAACTAACTATAAGCAAGATCATTAAACGTGTTTTTCGGATTCTTTTATTTGTATGCAGGCGGCTTTTTACCTTTGTGATCATGGCGGGTGGGACGAATAAGGTTATTTTTCATTTGGCAGATTTTCTCAAAAGCTTTCTTGCTGCTGAAATCCTGGTTGAGCAGCCCGCCGCTTTGCAATATACCTTCCTCGCGATCCAGCAGGTCCTGCCACGTCACCGTCTCGATATAGGCTCTGCCCAAGGCGATTTTATACACCTGCTCCAGCCATTGCGCCTGAGTTTCTTCGGACCAGGGACTATGCCAATACCCCGCATCACCGGGACGGTTGTTATTCTCTCGTTTATCCTCGGCACTGGGCACCTGTACTCCGGTAAGGTGTACGGTTTTACCGAATATACCTATTCGGTCCAGCAAACTGGATATATCCAGTAAATCGCGCATCTGCATCCCGGCACCCGCTCGGCCGAAACGCATTTTAAGACTAATCGCGTTGAAGGTAGCTCCACTCTGACAGATCATGTCAATATACACCATCGGCGGAATGGAACGCTGATTGAAGGCGTAATAATCACCCCAGGGCTCCGATACCTCCACCATGATCAGCGACCTGGGTGCCGCATGCCGCGCCGCCAGTACACAGGACCTGGTTATCTCAATAATCTGTTCAAAGCTGAACTTGAAACAGTTTTCCACGTTCAGTCCGCTGACCACTTCCCAGGCGTGTACCTGTTTACTGTAACGCTGTACTACCTCTGTAATATAATCGTAGGCCATGTCACGAACCTGATCAAAGTCGTTTTCCCAGATATAAAGCCAATCCGGTACCGCCAGCGGAGAGAAGTTTATCAGGGGACCTACTTTGATAGCTATATAATTGCGTGAGAGCCAGTTGATCCATTCATCGATCAGATCAAAATTGCGCTCCTGTTCCTTGGTCTCTATCTGACGCCAACTGATCGGCAGGGTAACAAAGCTGAAGTTGTCTTTGATATACTTGAGATATTGCTGGTCCCCCAGCCTGCTCGGGTCCAGACAGCAGCCGAAGCAGTGCCGGCTGATACCAGGACCATTGAATCTCTTCTCGAGTTGGTTCTGTGCGTGCGCCAGGGACATATCTTCCCCAATCCGCAGTGCCCAGGTGAGCGCTTCATCCGCCGCCTGAGCGGCAACTTCTCCATTATCCATGTTGCTAAGTGCGCTAATGAAGCTCTCCAGCGCCCTATCCATGATCTCATGCTGTTTTTCGGTAAGGGTCAAATCCATCATGCCCCATTCTTCTCGCTTCTGGCTTATCTTCAGAAGCCTCCCCCGGGCCAGTTCCAAATTGAGATTGTAGGGTTCATTTCTTTCCGGCAGACACGTGGTCCGCAGCAACACCTTGCCGAAATCATTTACATCCCATAAGGTCACCAATCCCACCGGTGTATCGCTATGCCGAAGCCCCAGCAACTCTCCATTGGAGAAGTCCAGTTGGCTGCGTACCGGGATATCATCCTGACCGAATAGATGTGAACCATTAATATCCATCTTATCGATGGCCTTACCTTTATTAAAAGCTTTGAATCTAATCATATTCATTTAGATGCCGTATGAACCCGCTGATCCGGGCCGCGTCTGGCAAAAATCGCGTTATTAACTAAAAAAGCAGGATTTTAAGCGCTGGTGGCATTACAAATACACTTCCAATTATAGAGAATTGTCTCAGCTCAGCCAACATTAATACGTATTTTTTCCTGGTAGGGCCAAAGCCAACCGCAGGACTTGTTCTGCCGTATCAGCAAGCAGTTCCCCCCCCTCCTTAAGGGCCTGATCAAGAGAAATAGGGCCCGGACAAATAGAAAAAACAGCTTTAACTGCTTCCAATTCCATCACTCGCTGATAATCTTCCCCCAGGGATCCTCCCAGGCATATCACCGGGACAGAGCATTTACTCGCCGCCTCGGCAATCCCGGCTATGGTCTTGCCCGCTACCGTGCTACCATCAATTTGCCCTTCACCGGTTATAATCAAATCAGCCGAGCTGATAATTTCCTGAAATTTGCTGTATCGTATTACGATATCAATCCCCGGTTCAATCCGAGCCCCAAGGAAGCTAACCAATCCCGCCCCAATTCCTCCCGCCGCCCCGGCTCCGGGTATATCACGAACTTTTTTACCCAGAACAGCCTCTATACGTCCGATAATATTCGACATATTGCCTTCCAAAACCGCAATATCCCTGTCATTAGCCCCTTTTTGCCGTGCATAGACCTGGCTGGCTCCCTGTGGCCCTAAAAGCGGATTTTTGACATCACTGGCCACCGTGAAAGTACACCCTTTCAGTTCCGCAGCCAGCCCGGAAATGTCCAGATTGGCAACCTCCCCCAGAAGTTCACCCGCCATGGCTCTGGTGATTTCCTCACCGGCCTGATCGAAAAATTTAATCCCCAACGCTTGCGCCATACCCGTTCCGCAGTCATTGGTCGCAGATCCCCCAATCCCTATGATGAAATTTCGACAGCCCTGCTGCAAGCCGTCTCTTATTAATTCCCCCACCCCAAAGGTAGTGGTTTTCAGGGGATTTCTCTTCTTCGGCGGCACCAGGTACAATCCCGCCGCCGCTGCCATTTCAATTACCGCGGTCGTTTTAGATCCTTCCCCGCCACCTAAAATACCATAATCGGCCTCGACCGTCTCACCCAAAGGACCACATACCTGCACCCGGCAGAGCTGCCCCTTTGTCGCCCCGACCAGCGCTTCGACCGTCCCTTCCCCCCCGTCGGCCATCGGGACAGTCACAATTTCCAGCTCAGCTCCCACCCGGCGCAATCCTTTGGCTATGGCCTCACCCGCCTGGGCCGCCGAGAGAGAATTCTTAAATTTATCCGGAGCAACTACAATTTTCATGTTCTGGCTACTTTAGCATTAATAAGATGGGAGGCATTTGGGATTCCAACAGAATATCTCGCAATTTGCCTGAAATAAATCCTCGGCACCATAACCGGCAATGATTAATGCTCTTCCTTCGCAGTTTTGTTTTTCTGCCTGATCCCTTTCGGTCGGCAAAGCCGCAACAGCAAAATCATCATGACCGGTTAGCATTGGCCCCACATCCAGAAATTGATTACGTCTCGCATCGTAAATCCAGGCCGAATCCAGTATCCTATCCTTCTGAGGCCCCTTGCCCGGATCATATTCCCCTCCGCAAAACAAAATAAAATGACCGCTCATATTATCTTTCGCACCGCTTTCCCCGCACCCCGGCAAAAACAGATCAACCACTTCCAGATCTGACACCCCCCCCTGCCTGATCCCCTTACTGGTCGGGACAAGAACCGGCCCATCTACCAGGGTATCGTTTTGGGGATCGTATATCCAGGTCCGATTGGTACATCGATTACTGAATACTTCCTGCCCTCCCGCGATAAGGACTTGGCCGTTATAGAGTAAAACCGCCGCCTGGTCATCATATACCTGGGGCATTTGCACCCTACATAATATAAAACTTTCCGTACAGGGATCAAACCGCTCCAGGCAGTTGTTTCGACCTGTTATCATTAACACCGAACCATCTGCTAGAGTTACACAGGCATGATCGGTATGTTTTACTATCGCCTGGCCCTTCGTCTGCCTGACCTGATAGCCGCCCGGCGCTTCTTTTGACGCCTCGAATATATCGCCCTTTAGGCTGCTGCCGGTAATCAGAACCCGCCCGTCTGCCAGCAGAGTTAAGCCCGGATTTTTCCGCGCCACCGACATCTCTGGTAACACCGTAAATTGTTCCGTCCTGGGGTCGTAAAGTTCCATTGACCGCAATGGCCTGCCGTGCTGACCAATCCCCCCGGCGATTAAAACCTCCCCCCCCGGCAGTAAAATAGAATTATGCAACAC
>Ga0272442_10000393_pt1 | contig 71333 bp, 57 predicted proteins | sample SSMForm2O_FD_200262 | JGI IMG/M metagenome (GOLD analysis project Ga0272442, IMG submission 200262) | Marine sediment archaeal communities from Little Sippewissett salt marsh, Falmouth, MA, United States - SSM-Form-2O | ecosystem: Environmental > Aquatic > Marine > Wetlands > Sediment ...
GCCGAACAGCCTCAAGTTTGAATTCCCGGTCAAAATTCCGCCGTCGTTTTTTTTGCCCCATTTGGACACCTCCTTTGAAAGGCAATATAACACCTTTCTCAGTGTCCGTCAAATCGGGGTAACATCACAATTCTAATTGTGAAGTGTTGGTTTTCTCTTTTTGTATTTGCATTCCTTTAAGAGTTCCTGCTATAATCCCAAGTGAAATCCATTCAAATATTCCCCCGGCAAGTGCATCATTTATCAATGAATTTAAAAATCCATACGACCATATAAGAAGTCCAAATTCCAGCACATATATTTGATTATTTCTCGTTTTTCTGTTTGCAAGATACTTCTTTAAACCTAATAGTGGAATTGGAAACATAAGAATTAGATACATCATTAATCCAGGGATACCGAGTTCAATAAGCATTTCTAAAAAGGAATTGTGTGGATGCTGGATATGTTTTAGCATCTTTGGCAAAAATATCTTGAAACTACCAATACCAATTCCCCACAATGGAATATTTGATAAGTTTTTCAATACTGTATTCCAAATAAATCCCCTAACTGATGAAGAAAATTCAACAGATTTGAACACTGTAAGAATTCGCATTATCATAAATGAACCGGACAAGAATTGTATTGCTGCACCTCCAATAATCAACAAAATAAATGATTTCGCTATTTTTTTTATCCGGGAAGCGAAAAAGACATATATAAATGCAAGGAAAAGAGCGATTGCAAATGGCGCCCGGGTTGCAGCACAAATTAAAAAATAAACAGTAGGTAAAAAAAGAGCTATTACTACAATTTTTCTCCAAAAAATAGTTTTATCAAAAATCCATGCTAAACAAAGAAGGAAAAAACCCATTGTTCTAGCATAAGCAACTTTCTCTCCTCCCGTGGGGGAAAAGCGCATCATTGGTCCAACGCTTTGCGTTTTAATTGTTATAAAAGATATAATAAGAATCACTAATCCAAGAAACAGGATTGAATCCAGAAATCTTTGAAAATTAAGGTTAGGAAACAATATAATTGCAAGCTCCATTGGAAGAATACCCATAACAAGCCAAGTAGCAAGTCTAGCAAAACCGCTTGAAAAAGTTGCGGACCACATGAGACTCATAAGTGCCCATATAATGAATACAAATAGAATTATCTGAAACCAATTCATATCGGGTATCGATAATTTACCCCTTGCCCAAAGGTTGATTAATGCTAAAATAACGAGCATTAAAAAAATTGAAATTGCAATATAGCCGCTTTCTAATCGAAAGATGCCTTTAATAAGAGGTTGACCAAAATAGGATACAGCAATGGTAAATTCTGCAAAAGCAAGAATTGTTACAAAGCCATATATCCCGGTTGAGATTGTGCCGGCTATTTGCGAATAGAAATCCGATATTTTAATACATAAAGCTTTCATTATTGTATTAATCCTCTTTAAAACTTTTTTCAAAAAAATTACCCATCAGAATTCGCCAGAATTTGGTTGGCATTTTATTTAGCTCTCTCAGTATTCACAACTAGTCGTAATATAAACTATACAAATGTTGTTAAGAATTATCGATTTTGATTTTGTGCAAATTCCTCAGCAACAAGAATTCTCCATATAAGACCGGGATTCAGCTTATGCGGCTTTTTGGGTAATTTTACAAAATTACCAATAATTTCAATGGAATCCCATCTCTCTTGAACCCAATTCTTTAGTGAAGCACTAAACCAAGTTTGTTCCGGTAGGAAAAATCCTTTTTTATCTTTTCTCCAAACAATTTCAGGTGGCAAAATATCTTTAAAAGCAATTCGTAGAGGATATTTCATCCATCCCGGACCAAATTTTCTATCAGGTGATAATGAAAGAGCTGCTCTTACTAATCTATTGTCTGCGATGGGGGTTTGAAATTTTAAGTTAAAATAATTTGCAATTCTTTCACGTTCACGCAATGTTTCCGCATGAAAGGACTGCCAAAAAATAAGACCTTCAATACCAATTGGTTTTTCAAGATGATCATTTAAATGATTATGAAATTTCGAGGTTAAAGTGCTTTTTTTCATTTTTCCACGCTGGAAGATAAAGTTATAACCCATTGTCTTGATATCCAATTTCTGTATGAGACCGGCGGCGATAGCAAACTTTCCTTGAAAAACAAAATGTTTAATATATTTATATAAATTTCGATATTTTTCGCCTAATGCATTACCTATTACTCCAAGTCCAAAAACGACCTCATCAAATCCATTTTGTTTTGCCCATTCAAAAAGAACCCACTGTGCATAAAAAGAAGAGCCAATAGTGGGCCAAAGATAACCTCTGACTATTTCATTAAACTTATTGGGTAGTTCTTTCGGGGAAAGTTCTGTTATATTAAGTGGAATGGAACCATTACGAGATGCCAATTGGGCGAATTTTGTTTCATCAACAATTGTATTTTTTGGTATAGAAACCACAAGCGCTTCTAACAAATTCCCAAGTTCTGGGAATTGATTTTTTGCAAGTTTATCAAGAAGAACATAGAGTATTGTTGAATCAATTCCCCCTGAAAGAGCTATTAAAGCACGCTTTCCGGAATGAACGAGATTTTTAGCAAAAAGCAATATCCCTTCCTCATTAATCTGGCGAATTTGTAAAGCTAATTGCTGAGGACTCATTTCTGGATTGACCCTATAATCTTCATATAAAGGATTCTTCATTGTAAGTTTAATTTTATTCTTTGTCCATTTCGCAAGGAGTGTTCCTCCGGGAGGTAATTGGAAAACATTTTCCCAGTAGGTTCGCCACCGAGGATGTTCACCGGTAGTAATAAACTGTGTAAGCGCACAATAGTCGAGAGTGGACTTGGTCGAAGTATCTGAAATCCAAAGTTTAGTTCCTTCGATTCCAAAATATAATTCACATGCAATTCTTGCGCTCCCTCTAATTTCTGCACTATCATTATCGGTTTGAAGAATTATCCAAAGTCCAGGTGCTTCTAATACATTTTGAGATTTCAAAATAGTATTCGAGCTACTATTCATAAACCATATTAGATAACGATTACCTTCATTTGGTGGTGCATCGCCAGCCCAGCACTCGTTTTTACCCTCGATGGAAGTTATCTTTCCGTTCTCGATAACTATTTTCATCTTGTTCCACCCAAATATAGGATTTTCCGGGTTTTTTTTCCGTAGTGAACGAAATACACACCATTCTGAACGGTTTCAGGTTTCCAGACAAATTCTCGAATGCCGGGCGCAAGATGAATCCTGTCAATGGTTCTTCCGCAGATATCCATGATGACAGCATTATCCGTTTCAGATGGAATGGAAATATGAATTGATGATATAAAAGGATTGGGGTATGCTATTGAAGCATCGAGTGAAAATTCATCCAAAACTTTCCGTATTCCCACCGGGGGTTCGAGAACAAACTCATAATCCGGGTCGTATTCTATTGTCGTAACGCCATCGTCAAATGTATCGGGTCGAACGATGTGTCCATACATAGTGCCATCCTCGAAAAGCTCCATCACCATGTAATGATAGAAACCACCTCCATAAGGCGCATCATAGGGCCATACCGGCATAATCGATATTCCACCTCCGCCGGTAACAATGTAAGTAACATCGCCGAATTGTTCATTATCCGCTGTCCATCGGTCATAAGTATGGACATGTCCGCAGAAGCATATATAGACATCCCGGTCTCTGAGAATATCTGTGAATCTATCAGTGAGGCTTGCAATTCGTCCCGGTGCGCTGCCGACTCCGCCGACAGTAGCAAAAATCCAGTGACCCTCGAGATACGGTGGAGCATGAATCGAGACAAATTTAAAGCCCTCCCAATTCGATAGCAATGAATCGAGCCAGTCGAGTTGTTCGGGTAAAAATTTATAATACACATTTTCGCCATAAGAAATCGGTTCCGGGCCGGGATAGCAATTTGTCAATGCAATGAACCGGGCATTGCCGATATCGAAATAAAAATCGGGTGAGCCGAAAAAGGTGTGGAATCTATCCCATCCGAGTGAATCGTTAATTTCATGATTGCCCATTGTCGAGACCACCGGCACTTCGAGTGGGTCGATAGCCGATAGATAGTTCGCATATCCTGCGGAATCTCCGCCTGCAGCATGGTCGCCGGTCGTGAGAAGAAAGACCAGCGAATCGGCGGTGCTATTAAATTGTTCGAGAAATGCGCGGAATATCGGGGTGCTGGAGTAATTGTCACCAAGCACGGCGAATACGAGCGGATACTCGCCATCCCAGCGGTCGTATATCTTCTCGATAGAATATGAATTCGGATGATTTTGACCGTGCGCCAAAAATAAAATAAAAACTATGAATGCAAGTGCTTTTTTCATTGTAAATCTCCTTTTGACCTTATAATTTAAAACACAAATACAAACAAGCAAGAAATTACTTAATCGAGAAATGAAACTAATCGATAAATATATCTCGACAAAATTCTGGCGTTTTTTCTTTGCCGCATGTATTGCATTTATAATGATTTTCGTGATTGTTGACCTTGTCGAGAATCTCGATAAATATATCGACAAAGGCGCTAAAGCCGGCGATGTCGCGCTGTATTATGTTTACTTCATTCCTTACATCGTCATTCTCGTAATTCCAATCGGTACACTCCTCGCTACTGCATTTCTGGGAGGATATCTAGTTAAAAATAGAGAACTTGTCGCGCTCAGGTCATCAGGTATTCCAACTCTCCGTGCAGCAGCAACTTTGATATTTTGGGGATTAGCGATAGGTTGCATATCGTTTATCGCAGGTGAATTTATTCTCCCCACAGCAAACAGTCTGCGAGAAGACTTGTATCGCACTAAAATAATCCAGCGAAAGCGCAGGTCAAAAATCCAGAATAACGATCTGTTTTACATTGCCGAGGATGGCGCTATATATTATTTCCGTTCACTCAACACAAAATCCAATTTTGGCAGAGATGTTGTTATCCAGAGATTTGTCAAAGGTGAATTAATCGAACGCATCGATGCTAAGCGTATTAAATGGACAGGTCTTGGCTGGCAGCTTACCGATGTAGTAAAAAGGCGATTCACACCCGATGGTGAGATTGTTAAGCAATTTGCAGAACTTGAGATAAAGATACCTGAAAGCCCCGAAGACTTTGCCCGTAAAATCCCGAGACCTGAAGAAATGGGCTTTATAGAATTGCGTAAATTTATCGCAAGAATACGACGAAGCGGGCTCGAACCGAAACGCGAAATGACCGACCTGTGGATGAAATTCTCCTTCCCGCTTGTCAGTCTGATTGTCGTCATTCTGGGGATACCACTCGCATTCAAACAGCGCAAGGGAAGCTATATATATGGATTCGGGCAAAGTTTTTTTGTAGCTTTTCTGTATCTCGGTGCACTTCGAGCAGGGCAGGCATTTGGATATAACGGAACTCTTCCCCCAGCGCTAGCGGCATTTTCGGGCGATATTATATTTGGCTCCGCAGGTATTATTATGCTCTGGATGCATCGTGATTAGCGGTTGCTAAATCCAGCACAATTCGAGGGTTCGAGATATTTGATTTGAAATGGAAAATGGTTTACACTCATTATATAGTGGTAAGGCATTCTCTTCAATATACACTATCTGATGAACAATTATCGGGGAATGCCTTGCTACTGACAGCAATTCGCATAATCTTAAATAATCTCATCTATTATCTGAACTCTCCGCTTGTGCCTTTCTCCTTGTGGTTTGTTCCCATCGAAGGAAATCTTGAGGAACTTATCTGCGATTGAAAAAGCCTTCTCTCGTTTGATAAACCTTGAACCGAGACACAAGATATTGGCATTGTTATGCCTTCGAGCAAGCTCGGCGTATATCTCATCGGGACAAAAAGCGGCGCGGATACCGGCAACTTTATTAGCTGAAATCGACATACCAAGCCCGCTTCCGCAAATAAGGATTCCAAAATCCGCTTTGCCTTCCGCCACATAATCGCCTACTTTCTTAGCAAAAACCGGATAATCAGCCGGTGTCGGATAGTGAGTTCCAAGGTCGATAACCTGAATACCGAGGTTTTTGAATGTATCGCGCAGAAACTCTTTTAACGCAAATCCAGCATGGTCGGAGCCAAAAGCTATATTCATCAAACCTCCCTTATTTTCAATTTCTTCACTAAATTCAGCTAAGTTAAAACTTTTGATTGTTTTCTTTGTAAATAATGCAGTTGGTTAGTGTTTCTTTGTCGAGGTCAATAAAAATATCGACTATCTGTTTAAGCTGGGAAGATGTTTCCTGCGAGAAAAAAGTGCATTCAACCTGTTTACCCATTTCTTTTACGGCTTCTACTGCCGGTGTATAGTCACCATCCCCGCTAACCAGTATTGCAATATCGTATTGATCCATAGCGGCATATTTGACCATATCCACTGCCAGTTTGACATCGATGCTTTTCTCGACAAGAACCTCGCCCTGTCTTATAAGTATTCCGAATTTAACTTCAAAATATGGAATATCGGCAAGGTATGAAAGAAATCTCTGTTGTGAGCGATACTGCTCTTCGGCTTCACTTCGATTTATTACAGGCGTATAGTAATATGTCCGTATCAAATTTCTGTTTTTGACCAGCATGCTTATAAGTGATTGATAATCGATAGTAACTTGACCGAGAATGTCTTTCATACCATGATATAAATTGCTTCCATCGATAAAAATCATTATCCTTTGCATATAAAACTCCTTAAATTTCTCTTGACATTTTTTACTGTTAAAATATTATTTCATAGCTTTATGTAACATAGCATCATTTGCAAAGCAAACACGGATACAGATTTCAATGCTGTTGATTGTTTCGAGAATAAACCCTTCGCCGGGGTGGCGGAATTGGCAGACGCGCTAGTTTGAGGGACTAGTGAGCTATGCTTGTGCGGGTTCAAGTCCCGCCCCCGGCATTTTTTCTCCGAACGATTTCGGAATCGAGAAATATGGGTGTTCGGAAATCCGGGCAAGTAAAGATAAATACCTTTCTTAAAATTGAAAAAACTTCTGTTAATCTAAAAATGAATTTCCCTGAATTTTTCAAAGACCCAATTCGTTTGAAACAGATTTCATGGCATCAAGCACAATTTTAATAAACTCTTCGAGACTCATATCCAATTTCGATTCGCAAAGCTTAATCTGTTCTCGATTTGCTCCGGCGGCAAATCTTTTTTCCTTGAATCTTCTAATAACAAAGTCCGTTGTAAGTGGCTCGAGCTTTTTTGATGGGTGCATAAGAGCTGCGGCAACAATCAGTCCTGTAAGAGGATCAACAATATGAAGCGCCCAATCTATCGGCATCACCGGTGGATAAGATTCATGTGCAGGATGGGCACGAACAGCGGATGCTATATCCTCATCCACACCAAGTTTGCGAATTTCCTCGTAAGATACTAGCCCATGCTGTGGAAAATTATCTTTGGTTTCATCATAATCGAGGTCGTGAAGTATTCCTGCAAGTTCCCATCTTTCAGGAGCGCAGTCGAATTTGGGTGCCAGATATGACATCGCGACGCCAACAGCAATCATGTGTTTAACCAAATTTCTATTCTTGACACGCTCACGGACGATTTTAAGTGCATCGTCTCTTGTCATATTATAGTTCCTGTTCAAGAAAGAGTTTTACGCTGCGAGAAAACGCCAAGCGCAAGCATAACCGCTGTAACAAGATTGATAGCGTTTGGGAACCAGGTTGGTATATTCCAGAAACCTGCCGGCACGCCTATTTCAACCAATTTCCCGAAAGAAAATGCGAATATACCAACAGTAATAAATCCCCATGATGTTGCCAACTGCCCGCCTTTCATCATCTTGTAAAGCTCCCACCCAAAAAAGGTGGTTACTAAAAGCAAAAGAAGGGAAAATGTGTCGATTACAATAATAAATGGTGTTGAAACATCCTCAGTTGTAAACTGAGCAAAAGTAATTCCCGTGAAAACTACAATCAAAGCAAGAATTCTCATCAGGTTCATAGTTCCTCCTTCTAATGATTATTCGAGTGTTCTAATAAAATCACTATAAAGTCCGTATTTATCGAGCAGTTCCTCGTTCTCTTTCACAAGCGGCTGAACGGATTCGATAATTTGTTTTGCCAATGCATTTCTCTGCTTGATACCAATAGTTCCAGTTATTGAAGTGAGAAGCTCATTCAGGAATAACGATAATCCCGTAGAGATGTCATGCATTCTTATTTCCTGTGAGAGTTGTGAACACATTTCAATAAAGTTTGAAAAATCGAAACTACTGTCATCCCTCACCGTCAGAAACTCCAGAACTTTGTATTTGGTTTTATATTTGTTATAAGTATTTGTAAAGATTTTTGCACCTGTTTTACCCATTTTCTTCCTTATTATTTCGAGGATAAGGTCGAAAGCAAGGTTATAAATGGCGGTTGTAAGTTCAATGGCTGTCTTCTGTTCCTCGGCAGGTTTGACTGTATATTCTTTAACTCCTGTCTGGCGAACAACTCCAGCAGAAATGAGATTATACAAAGACTTAGCAAAAGTTAGCTGGTCCAAAGAACTTCTTTCGCGCATTTCGGCGATACATCTTTCGCCATCGACCATTGAGAGAACAAGTGTCTCGACCGGAGAAAGCTTAATTTCTTTCATTTGCGATAGTACCTCGGATGCGACCTGCAGTACCGCCGAATCCGGTGGTAGAGCATTGCGAATTCGTGTCCATTCATCGATCCTGCGAGTGCCTTCCATCAGTATATTCATTGTATTAAGACTGCTAACAATAACCTCGGTATCGGGAAGCTGTCCTTCCTCGAAGACGAAATCGCCGGCATCCCAGGAAAACAGGGAAAAAACAACATTCTCTACATATCGACGGGAGAGATTTGCAACCTTTTCTTTATCGACAAGGTTTAAATACACGAGAGTCGATGGCAGGTCTTTGCCGGTTAGTTCCTGAACTTTACGAGCTTTTTGAAGTTCCTCGAGTGTAATAAGACTTGCTGAAAGAAGAAGATTATCAAAATTATCCTCGAGTAGGTTCGATTCGGCATAAATTATAGCGCCGTTTTTTAAAAAGACCTTTTTATCTACCTGTTCTCTTTTAAGCGAAAGTGTGCCGGTTTTCTTGGAAAGCGTTAAAAGCTGTAAAACATCAGGAAAAGATACACTTTTTAGATTGCCCTGAAAGCTCATAAATCTCCTTTGAATTGTTTAGAATAACAATATATGTATTTATCTTTACTTTTCCAAGGAAAAAAATAGAAATAATGATTTTAAAATTTAAGGTTCTTCTTAAGTATTTCAATTGCGTATAGCTTTGTTTAAATGTTGAGAACTCTTCCAAATACAGAGAAATTTAATTATGCCAATATTTTCCTCGCTATTTCGTTTACCTTTGCTGTAATTTCTTTTTCATCGAAACCTGTCAATTCGCCATCCCTCACAACAATCCTGCCATCGACAATCGAATTTGCAACCTCATGGTTATATCCCGCGAAAACGATTGCCGCAAGTGGGTCTGCGAGCGCTCCGGCATACTGAAGTTTATCCATATCGAACATCACAATATCCGCTCCCATTTTTTCCTCGATAGAACCCAGCATTGTGAAATTTAGCAAATCGGTGCCACCGTGTATAGCAAGAGACAGCGCTTCTCTCGCACTCATCGCATCAGCGCCGTATTTCACTCGCTGAATAAGCATCGCATTTCGAACTTCACCGAGCATGTCGGATGAATCGTTCGATGAGGCGCCATCGACCCCGAGACCGACTCCTATGCCCATGTCGAGCATCTCCTTAATCCGCGCGATACCAGAACCGAGTCGCATATTCGATGTCGGGCAGTGTGCGATGCCTGTTCCGGTCTGCTTCAACAGAGAAAGCTCCTCATCATCGAACCAGATACCGTGAGCGAAATAAACATCCGGACCGAGCCAGTCCCATTCGTTCATCAGAGCAAGCGGGCGTTTGCCGAATTTTTCGATACAAAACCGTTCCTCATCGAGTGTTTCCACGAGATGTGTGTGCAGCACGACATTATGCTTGCGTGCCAGTTTCGCTGTTTCGAGCATCACCGATTCCTCGACCGAGAACGGACTGCACGGCGCAAGGATAATTCTTCGCATCGCAAGCGGGTCAGGGTCATGGAATTTCTTGATGACTCGCTCCATATCCATTAGAACTTCATCTGCGCTCTGGACGATATTGTCCGGTGGAAGCCCGCCATCGCTTTTGCCGCAAGTCATCGAACCCCGCGATGGTGAGAATCTTATACCGAGCTTTTCTGCAGCTTCAAATTGAATTTCCATAATATCGCTGTCAAGACTTTTGGGATATAGATACATCTGGTCGGTAGTGGTGGTAGCGCCTGTTTTCATAAGTTCCGCACAACCCAGCAAAGTTGAGTAGAATATCGCTTCCTCATCGACCTTAGCCCAAATCGGATAGAGATACACAAGCCAGTCGAAAAGCTTTGCATCTTGTGCGCCGGGAAGATTCCGTGTCAGCGTTTGATACAGATGATGATGTGTATTGAGCATTCCGGGCATCACAAGGTGGTGCGAGCAGTCGATAATCTCCGTATTAGCGGATTCATCGGGTGAAAGCTGTATCATTGGCGCAATTTTTTCGATGCTCTTCCCTCTGATGAGAACATCATGTCCGTTTAATTCATCGCCATCATTATTGAATGTGGCGATATGAAAGCAGTTTTTTAAAAGGATCATGTATAACCTCATTGTTTTACTATTATTGAGAGTAATATAGTGAATTTATCGAAAAAATCAATCGATTACTCCGGTACTTTCCTCACTATCTCATTTGTCCTTGCTGTGATTTTAAGCTTAGCCGATATCGAATGAGCTGGAAAAGAGCGATGTAAGAATTCAATTCAAAATTGTCAATTTATAATAACAATTCAAAATGCTCTCCCACCCACTGAAGAGTTTTGGAACAAAGGACACGAAGAACACAGAGAAATGCTCTGTCACAACTCCTATCCGCTCCAAATCCATCCTGTGTTCCATTTCCGCAGATTCCATTTGGGTAGGTTGCGAATCTGCCCCTAAAATACTTTACACGGGTTTTGGCGAATACCGGGATTTACCCTGTCGTTCGATGTTAATGCTCTTGTTTTCTTCGTTTTAGATGCACATACGGTTGCGTACATATCGGTCGAACCGGAGGATAGTATTCGTTTACAGCTATGGTGCTGGAACAAGCGATGAAGGTATGTGTGGGATTGAATTCGGTAACTATGTTATTTGTGAAATTTGGATTAACCGAATCGCGGAATAAAGAAAGAAAGGATTATAAGGAACATCGGTTATCGAACTTTTCGAAACTCACGACAACCGCTAATCATTAAACGATTTAACCATAGCAGCGCAGGGACTCTTTTTACTTCCGGGTTCAAGTCAACATATTCATTGTGTAGTTATATTGGGAAAAAGAGGTGCCTTTAATAATTAAACATAGCGGCGCAGGGACTTGAACCCCGGACACGCGGATTATGATTCCGCTGCTCTGACCAACTGAGCTACGCCGCCATCGGATAATAAGAATAAACTTGCCAAATCGATTGTCAAGAGTTTTTTAGCGATATACTTGTTTCATGCAGACTTATCTATACTTTAAGATTGGATTTCAATATATTTTGAGGGGGACAACATGTTCGAACAACTTACAGATAGATTGAACACCGCATTCAAAAGCCTTACCGGTCGCGGTAAGCTTACGGAGAAAAATATCCGCGACGGACTTAAAGAGGTTCGGCGCGCTTTACTCGAAGCGGATGTCAATTTCAAGGTCGTTAAAGATTTCATCGCGGATGTCGAGAAAGATGCTGTCGGTTCGAAAATCCTTAATTCCGTTACTCCCGGACAGCAAGTCATTAAAATTGTCAATGACAAATTGATAGACTTGCTCGGTGGTGCGCACCCGCCTTCGATACAACTTCCCAAAGGGAATCCGACAATAATCGTGCTTGTCGGGTTGCAAGGTTCGGGTAAAACGACCCATGCCGCAAAGCTCGCAGTTTGGCTGCGGGAACATAAATGGAATCCCGCGATGGTTGCACTCGATGTTTATCGCCCGGCAGCGGTTGAACAGCTTGAAACACTCGGTAGTCAGATAGGTGCGCCGGTGGTTAAACCGCAGTTTATGGAGAAACCAGTCGCATGCGCTCTGCGAGCTGTTAATGAATCCCACTCCAAAGGATGGGATATCCTCATACTCGACACTGCCGGAAGGCTGCAAATAGATGAACAGATGATGCGCGAACTCGAGGAACTGCAGCTCAGATTGCGACCTCAAGCTATATTCCTTGTTGTCGATGCTATGACCGGGCAAACTGCAATCGAGGTGGGAGAGGAGTTTGCTCGCCGGGTCGGTATCGATGGATTTGTTCTCACAAAACTCGATGGCGATGCCAAAGGTGGTGCAGCGCTTTCACTTCGGGCGGTGGTCGGGAAACCTATACTGTTTGCTGGTACAGGCGAGAAACCCGATGCAATCGAGCCGTTCTATCCCGACCGCATGGCATCGCGGATACTCGGCATGGGCGATGTGGTTACGCTGGTCGAGAAAGCGCAAAGCACTTTTGATGAAAAAGAAGCCGAAAAAATACGCAAGAAACTTATGCGAGCCGAATTTACTTTCGAGGATTTTCTTAGCCAGCTCAAGCAGATACAAAAAATGGGTTCGCTGCAGGATTTGATGAAGATGATACCCGGCGCGGGAAAGATGTCGATGGATTTCGATGAGAAAGAACTCAAGCATGTCGAGGCTATAATCCTCTCGATGACACCGCTTGAGCGTGATAATCCCGATATAATAAAAGGCTCTCGCCGCAAGCGGATTGCAAAAGGCTCGGGCACATCGGTTCAGGATGTCAATCGTCTGCTAAAGGAATTCCACGCGATGAAGAAGATGATGAAGATGATGAAAAAGGGTAAAGGACGCGGATTTCCCGGAATGCCATTCGGATTGGGAACAATGTAAAAACCGACCGGAGCAGCTGAAAGTGATTGCGTTGAATCGTTGGGGAAATGGAAAAAAAGAGCATCAAAAAAGCTGAGTCAATAAACCCAGCCTTTCAGAGACAAAATATTGTAAGGATTTAAAATTTTGCACCCCTACATTTGCGCTGCTATTTCCATGTTAGTGATTCGCGACCGTTGTTGTCTCGAATCATCGAGCCTAACACATCGCCGTCATTGTTACGGAATGTAATATTTAGCGGCATTTCGCCGGGGAGGCTGTGGGTTGCACAGCCAAAACACGGGTCATAAGCGCGAAAAGCCATCTCGACCATGTTCAGCAAGCCATCATCGACTTCGCCGCCTTTTATCAAGCTTTTTGCAGCTTTTTCTACCGACATACATATCGGCGCGGAATTGAAAAGCGTTGCTACGAGCAAATTTACACCTGTTAAAACACCTCGTTCATCGGATTCATAATGGTGTATCAGTGTGCCGCGTGGAGCCTCGACAACACCGATTCCTTCTTTCGGTGTTTTGAGGTCCATGTTTCGGATGTTCGGTAAAGTCAGTTCTTCCGCATCAGCCAGTTCTTTAACACGCTCTGCTGCATAGAGCATCTCGATAAGTCTTGCCCAATGCATCGCGAGTGTATTGTGTGCCGGTTTTCCGCCAAGTATGTTATACATTCTATCGTATTCCACCTGCGCAAGCGGTGTTGCCATGCCCTCGGAAGCATTGAGTCTCGCCAGCGGGGCAACTCTCACGACACCGCTGTCCACACCGTCGATAAAGCCTTTCCAGCCTATCTTCTTCAGGTATGGGAACTTGATGTAGCTCCATTCCTCGACTTGCTCGGCGATATAATCCGTGTAATCCTTGACATCGAAAAGATGCACTTCACAACCATCCGGGTTCACTACGCGGATTTTGCCATCGTAGAAATTGACCCTTTTATCGCTGTCAACCAATCCCATGTAGTAGGTTTCGTGATTGTAAGCATCTGAAAGAATAACATCTACATAGGTTTGGTTCTTCAAAACGATGTCATTAAACACCTGAATCGAGAATTTGGCGAACTCGATACAATCATTTGCCAATTCTTTAAGGACACCTCGTGTATCCTCGGTGATTTGCTTTGCAACGCCGCCGGGCAGTCCAAGAACAGGATGAATAGCTTTGCCTCCTATCTCCGCCATCATATCGCGACAGCGCTTTCGTATCGTAATCACCTGTTTGGCAACATCGACACCGACTTTCCCGATAACACCGAGAATGTTCCTTTCTCCCGCGGGAGCATCGGGTCCAACGACAAAATCGGGTCCGCCAAGGAAATAGAAATGAATAGTATGGTCTTCGACAAAGAAGAGATTGTAGTACAATTGGCGAATGATTTTGGCTGTCGGTGTCGGTTCGACATCCCACAGCGAGTCGAGTGTTTTTGTTGAAGCCATGTGGTGTGCCGATGGGCAAACACCGCATATTCGCGAAGTAATTTGCGGCATTTCCTCTGCCGGTCTGCCGACACAGAACGCTTCGAAGCCACGCAATTCGGGAATCTGGAAAAAAGCTCTATCGACATTGCCGCTGTCGTTCAGGAAGATAGTTATTTTTCCATGTCCCTCGAGACGAGTGATTGGGTCGATTGTAATTACCTGTCCCATTATTCAACCTCCTTTCGTGCAGCGCCCAGTAAGGAACCGGATACCGCATATCGATAAAATGTTCCAGCCGGGTCGATAATTCCTTCCAGCGCTTTCCTGACCGCTTCCTCATCATCCCCCTCGAGAAGTGGAGCGAGTGTAGCTATCATTTTTGCCCCCTGGTCTCTGCATGAATCGGTTGGACCGAAACATCCGGTGCATGGCATATTGCCGTTTATGCATGGTTCACCACAGCCATCTCTGGTCGCGGGACCCATACAAATTATGCCCTGTGCGAGAAAGCATTTTTCCGGGTCAACCTCGATATCGATAACACGCTTTATTTCCCCGATGGTTATGTCTTCAGGTTTGGATTCGTTTCTATCACATGAACTGCAGAGCGATTTATCGGGGGACAGTATTGCGCCTTTGGGCGGCAGTTTGCCCTCGAGTATCGCCAGAACAGCTTCCATTATTAGGTCAGGAACTGGAGCGCAGCCGGGAAGATAATAGTCAACATCGATAACATCATCGAGTTTATACACTGTTTCATAAAACTCTGGAAGCTTGAGGGTATGACCATCAACAATTGTTTCTGTTTTTGGAACAGTTCCCGTAGGATTATCAACCGATGGTGAGTTGTGATACGAGCGGTTAAATATCTTCTCTTTGTTTGTAAGGTTTGCGAGTGATGGGATACCGCCAAGAGCCGCACATGCTCCGAAAGCAACAACAAGGCCGGCTTTTTTGCGAAGGAGTTTTACGATATGTTCCTGCTCGCTCGTTCTTATCGCTCCGTTGATAAATGCCACCGCAATGCTGCCGTCCTGCATCGCTTCGAGATGTTTGACTTTAAAGTCGAGAGCAACGGGCCAGAAAACAATATCTACCGCAGCGACAACATCGAGAATTCTTTCTGCGAGGTCAACGACAGCCTCCTCGCATCCACCGCACGATGCGCACCAGTAGAATGCTACTTTTGGTTTAGACATTTGTCACCTCGCTTTTTACGAATCCCTCGATTTTAAGGGGACCGAGTTCTTTTATCGATTTAACCATTGTATTTGCCACTTTTTGGAACTGTTCGGCTTCACCGGCAGCTACCCAATCGAGCTTAAGACGGTTACTATCGATTCCGAATTGAGTTATCATCTTCTCGAGCAGCATAAATCGCTTCATCGCCTTGATGTTTCCGGTTCGGTAGTGACAATCTCCGGGATGACAACCGAGCACCATAACACCATCGGCGCCTTCGCGGAAAGCATCCATAACAAACTGCGGGTCAACCCGACCACTGCACATGATTCTGATAAGCTTGACATCGGCGGAATAGTCAAGCTTGAGTGAACCAGCTTTGTCGGCGCCGGCATAAGAACACCAGTTGCAGACAAATGCTACGATTTTAGGTTCAAATACATCCATATTGAAAACCTCCTATCTTGTTATCGGTTATCGGTTACTCAACACCACCAGCTCATAGTAATCAGTTATTTGCTATGGATTATCAGTAATCGGTTGCCCAACATCATAAATTCACAGGAAATCTATCATCGGTTATCGGCTATTTGTCCACTGATTGCCGATTACCTGATTACTGATTACCGATTTATCTATCGTAGATTGAATACTCCTTTAAGCGTAATTGCTAATCCGAAATCTCGTGAGTTTGCGAGTCCTTTTGCAAGCTCATTTTGTATGAACAGGTTCTTACCGAGCATTGCGCCGAGAAAAATGCTTGCCGCCGCCTCGCCATCCACGAGCCTGTCGCTGAAATACGGACCGCCCTGACCGCTCTGATATTCCGCTCCGATACCGAAAACCGCTCCATTGTCGAATATACGGAAAAGGCCGGTATGTGCGCCTGCGGTGGCATCGAATTTATCTCCCCCCAGAAGTTCCAGAACAGGATGTGCAACGATGACGAACTTTTTCACGCGGAAAATGCTTGGAGCGGAAATTTCGAGTGCGAATTCGCTGCTCTCAAGGTTTCCCCCACATGCTAATATTCCATCGAGAGTATAGCTGCTGTTCCCGCGCTCGATGATGTTGTAAGTTCCACTCGCCGAGATAGCATCGAAAGCGAATTCTCCGCGAGGTTTTTCATCCGAGCCGAAACCGACCTGAACCGATAGCTTTTCGGAAATCCCGTAAAATATTCGTCCGGCAGCGAGGAAAGCATCATCGTTGGGAGATGTGATAGAATTGTAGGAATATTCCCCAAATGCTTCCACCGCAAGGACATTTTTAGGATAGACCATCGAACCCTGATTCATGAAAAGAAAAGCATCGAAACATGCATAAACATTGCCCACAAGCATAAGCGCCAGAAGCACAGATAAAAACGATTTCTTCATTCTGGTTCTCCTTTTTTGGTTTAATTATTTGTCTTTTTTATTGTCCATAAAAAATTATTATTCGTCGAAATAAAGATTTTTTACCACCACAAAAAACTTATGTCAATCTAAAAAAAACTTTTTATCGCCAATACAAACTTTTGAAACACCGATACAAAACTTTTTGACATCCATACAAACTTTTGAAACACCGATACAAAGTTTTAAAACAACGATACAAACATTTTATTAGTCAATACAGACTATTTTTTCATTCATACAGAGATTATATTTTATTGCATAAATCTGCAACCTTAGGTTGTTTTCATTTTCATCGGCATTGTTTAATAAATGTCATCCCCGAAGCAAACCTCCTATCTCTGCATATATTTGCTTGTCGGTGAAATGCTTAGCTTTTGCGGCTCCGCTCGGACACGATGCCACGCAAGTGCCACATCCTCTGCAAAGCGCCTCGGTTACTTTACTGATGTTTTCTTCAGTATCATAGGATACAGCTTTATATGGGCAAACCATTACACACAGTTTGCAACCGCCGCATTTTTCCTCATCGATAACCGATGTCATGATTTCGAGTTCGATTTCGCGACCGGGAATAAGTTTGCTAATTGCATCGCCGATAGCGGCTTGCGCTCTGGTAACGGATTCGGCTACATCGCATGGACCGGCTGCACAACCGGCGAGATATATACCGTCAACCGATGCGCCTGTCGAATGCAAAAGCTCGTGGTCGGATTTGAAGAAACCATCTTTCTTGAGGTCGATATTGAGCAATTCCGCAAGTTCCCTTGTTCCTGTTGCTGGTATCATTCCAGTCGATAGCACGACCATATCCACCTCGATAGCATCGAAACCATCTCCCTCGACCGATATTTTGCCATTCCGAGCCGATATTTTAATAGACTCGAGGTCGCTGCATTTAACAAATCGCGTTCCCCCTTTAATTTGGTCTTTATAGAACTTATGCGCGCCGGGACCGGGAAATACAAGGTCGTTGTGGATATTGAAAACTTTTGCTTCGGGATTCTGTTTGCGGACAAATTCACCAACCTTTGCAGCGCCGATACAGCAAGTTCCGGAGCAATAAGGTATTCCATCCTCACGGAGTGAGCCTGCGCAATGGATAACCGCAACCGAGTTCGGTTGTTGACCGTTCTTAAGTCTGATTTCCGCTCCGGTCGGTCCATTTGAACTCGCAAGCCGCTCGAATTCAGGCAGTGTATAAACATTGTCGACTCTGCGATAGCCGAGTTCCTCGAATTTGCATGCACAGCCGGTTTCATAACCTGTCGCAAGAATAATAGCGCCGACATTCACTTCGATGTCCTCATCTTCCTGAGCGAAATTTATCGAGCCGAACGGACATTCCGCCACGCAAGCATCGCACGAGTCGTCGATAAAGTGTTTGCAAATATCTCTATCGATTACAGCCTCCGCTGGAACAGCACCCGGGAATAATGTGTAAATCGCTTTTCTTGAAGCTAATCCGAGATGGAATTCACTGGGAACTTCAACCGGACATACTTCGAAACATGCATCGCAGCCGATACAGCTATCCTCGACATATCGCGCTTTCTTGAGAATATTAACCTTAAAATTGCCGTAGAATCCGAGCACATCGGTAACCTCAGCATTCGAGATGACCGTGATGTTGTGGTCTTCCCTTATATCTGATAGTCTCGGCGCCAGTAAACACGGAGCGCATTCCATATTTGGCGCAACATCCTCGGTTTTTATTACCGAGCCGCCAAGCGATATGTCTCTTTCAACGATATAGACATTTCGACCCGCTTGTGAAGCAGTGAGCGCCGCTTCGATTCCAGCAATCCCGCCTCCGATAATAAGAATATCGGGAACGACTTCCATCGTATGTTTCTCGAGATTTTCGGAAAAACGGACACGCTCGATTGCGGCGTTTATTAAAACTTTAGCCTTATTGGTGGCTTCAATCTTATCTGTGGTAACCCATGAGCATTGTTCACGTATATTCGCCATAAGCACATGTCCCATATTCATTCCAACTTCTTCGGCAAGTTCCTGGAATGTTTTTTCATGCATTTTTGGGGAACATGCGGCAATTATGATATTATCCGGTTGATGTCTTGTGAGAACAGCCTTGAAATCATTTTGCCCATCCGGTGAACAGAGTAAATTGTGGACCTCGACTACATCGATATCATCCCGCTTTTCCGCCCATTTGGTGAGAGCCTCCATATCAACTATCCCGGCAATGTTTGTGTAGCATCCACACAAGAACAGTACTGTTTTTTTTCTCGTCTCATCCATAGCAATTCCTCCTTTTATTTGTAAAGTTCAAACGATAGCAACCGCATTCAAACCGCTGCAAATGCATACGGTTTTTGATTTATGTGATTAGTAATTATCTTGCGAATTTCTCCCACTATTGTGTCTATACTTGAATCGACTTTGTCGGTCATTTTCTCGGAAAAAGTTTCGATATCTTTCACCTCGATGCCCAATATGATTATTTCATCCGGCATCTGATAGTCGTACTTGCGCCCTATCTCGATGATTGTCGGTAAATTGACACTATGCGAATTGAACGGTCTAACTTGCTCGAGGTTGTAGAAATCATCTAAAGTATATGTTATACAAGTTCCAGGTTCGCAGGTTCCTGTTATTATGCAATCGACGATAATAATTCTATCATAGCCAATCACATCATACAGCATGTCGAATCCACCGGAGTAGTTTTCTTTGAAATCAACATGTTCGCTTAAATCATCGAGAAGCACTTTTGCACGCTGCACGATATGCAGACCAACTGCATCATCGCTTAATACAGGATTTCCAAGTCCAATAATGGTGGTATTCCTTTTGTTCATTTTTAATAATTGATACTGTTTTTAAGCTAATATCCATAAATTGCAATATCTCTATATCTCAATATAGTGATATACTAAGAGAAAAAAAGGTTTTTTTTTCAATTATGTGAATTATTTTTAATAATACCTTTTGCAGGTATCGAAATAATAAAACTTGTTCCCTCTCCAATTTTCGATTCCACCTTGATATTTCCACCATGTTCGGCGATAATTTTTTCCGTTACACCCAATCCGAGTCCTGTTCCTTTGTTGCCTTTTGTGCTATAAAAAACCTTGAATATTTTCTCGATGTTTTCCTCACTAATGCCACAGCCATTGTCGGAAACAGTTATTTCCAACATGTTATCCTCCTTGATATTCGTATTGATTTTAACAATGCCCTTTGGCTTATCACAGGCATCGATGGCATTTGTAACAAGGTTAAGAACACAGCGATAAATACTTTTCGGGTCGAGAATGACTATTCCAATATCGGATTGCAATTCAGTTTGGACATCAACATTTTTTTCCAGCGCATCATGACCGACTAAATTGGCAATATCGGAACAGATTGTGTTTATATCGGACGGTTCATATTCAGGTTTTCTTGGACGGGAGCATGTCAGCATATCCAGCACAAGTTCTTTCATAAACAATGTATTTCGTTTCAAGATATCCCAGCCCTTATCGATATTCTCAATGTTTTCTTTCTGGATACCAAGTTCGATTATGTAACCCCCGCCATCGATACTGTTGAGTATGTTTTTAATACAATGTGCCGCTCCAGCTATTCCCTGTCCTAATGCTGAAAGCCGAGCTTGTTCAATACTCTCTTGGTATAATCTTGCATTTTCGATAATTAGCGACGCCTGAGTTGCCAAAACCGACAGCACTTTCTCATCGTGGTCGGTAAAGCCATCCGATTGAAATTCATTGTGCTCGGAAAAACCTTCATTTATTTGCTTGTTGACAGCTTCAACAACACCGATAAGCTTGTCTCTTGTTTTCATCGGAACAGCTAGAATCGATCTAGTAACGAATCCGGTTTCTTCATCTGCAGCCTTGCAAAATCGAGGATCCTCGATTGCATTTCTGATATTTGCTGTCTCCATATTGGCTGCGCACCAGCCAACAACACCTTCGCCCATCTTCATTCGGAAACATTCAAGTTTTTGTTCAACTTCTCGATTGCTTTCCGTGCCTCGGGCAATATAAAAGTATAACTCATCGGTAGGTTCATCATAAAGGGCAAGAGAACAGGATTCAGCATTTGTTACAATGCTTGCTTCATTGATAATGACACCTAGCAGTTTGTCCATATCTGTCATGGATGCCATAAATTTAGCTATTCGATGAAGATATTCAAATCCCGATTCCAAAATTCCCCCTTGATTTTTATTTATTTCGGATAATAAGGTATGTTGTAAAATTCAAATGTCAAATTAAATTCCCAACTCTCATTATATGTGCAATATTTTCTTGCGTTGCTGAATTAATGCTTTATTTTTAGGTTTGATATTTGAAAGAAAACAATGTCGATATAAGGAAGTGAAGTATGTCGGAACTGAGACACGATCCCGTTCAGAAGAGATGGGTAATAATCGCGATAGAACGCGGTAGCAGACCTAGCGATTTTAAAAGGGCGCCGGAACAAAAAAGAAAAGTTAGCGCCTGTCCATTTTGCTATGGCAATGAAGATAAAACACCACCCGAGATTTTTGCAATCAGACCGTGCGATACAAAACCCAATTCACCCGGTTGGAAACTTCGGGTGATACCAAACAAATTTCCAGCGTTGAAAGTCGAGGGCAATCTCGACCGTCGAGGACTCGGTATCTATGATATTATGCAGGGAGTTGGAGCCCATGAGGTTATAATTGAAACCCCAGACCATGATGCGCATCTAGGTGAAATGCCAATCGAAGAAGTGTTTCAGATAGTAAAGATGTATCGAGATAGAATTGCAGACCTGCATGCAGACAAAAGACTTCGCTATGTTCTCATTTTCAAGAATTATGGAAAAATCGCAGGAGCAAGTTTGGCTCATCCTCATTCCCAGATTATTGCTACACCTGTTACTCCAATTACGGTCGCGGCTGAACTCGATTCTGCAAGAGAACACTATCTGCATAAAGAGCGATGCCTTTTCTGTGACATAATAAGTCAGGAAAAAGCTCTGGGTGAGCGAATTGTTCTTGAAACCGAAAAGTTTATTGCATTTTGTCCTTTTGCAAGCAGATTCCCATTCGAAATGTGGCTCTTGCCCAAACAACATTCACATGATTATGCACAGATGTCCGATGATGACCTCGAGGCTTTTGCGGAAGCCTTAAAAATCCTGCTTCACAAACTTCGCGTATCTCTTGAAGATCCGCCTTACAATTTTGTTTTGCATACATGCCCGAATTACACGGTTACTCGTCCTGGAAGAGAGCATTACTGGTCAACTCTGCCATACGACTGGCACTGGCATCTTGAAATTATTCCGAGACTAACCAAAATGGCGGGATTTGAATGGGGAACGGGTTTTTATATCAATCCCACTCCTCCCGAACTGGCTGCGGATTTCTTGAGAAAAGCCAAGTGAATGTAAAATGTAAGAACATAGAATGTAGGATAAAACATCATCTGAATCAAAGATAATACGAATTTTTAAAACTTCACAGGCTTTCCAAAGTTTATTAATGTGCTCAATTGGTACACAACGAATGATAATAAAATTCATAAAAATAAGCGGTTCGGGGAATGATTTCATCATGCTTGACAACCGCGACGGGCAATTCGATGATTTCGATAAATCCTTGTTGAGCCGGTATTTTGCGCGGAGAAGAATTTCTATTGGCGCCGATGGGGTTATTTTTGTTGAAAGCGGTTCACTTGCGGATTACCGTATGAATTATTTCAATTCCGACGGTTCGTGGGCGGAAATATGCGGCAACGGCGCGAGATGTACCGCTTATGTTATCGCCGGATGGACCGGGCTGAATGAGATGAATATCGAGACCGGTGCTGGCGTTATTCATACCTGGATAGATGGCAATTCAATTTCTGTCGGGATGTCCGCAGGGAAGCTTGTCGAACCGAATATCGAGCTATCTATCGACAAACTGCCTGTGCTTTGCGATTTTTACGATATCGGTGTTCCTCATGCTGTTACAATTGTGGATAATCTCGATGAGATACCTGTCGAGAGATGGGGACGAGAGATACGCTATCATCGCAGGTTTATGCCTGCCGGCATTAATGCCGATTTCGTGCAGGTTATGGATAGCCATAGGATTTCGATAAGAACTTATGAGCGCGGCGTCGAGTGTGAAACATTGGCTTGTGGCACGGGAGTTATTGCATCGGCTATTTCCGCCACAAGAAAAAAGCTTGTTGAACCGCTAGTCGAAGTCGAGGTGCGGCTACCGGATATACTAACTGTGGATTTTAAGATGCAGTCATCGGGATCGGCGGAGAATATTTTATTTTCGGGAAAGGTTTCTCTTTCATTTTTGGGTGAAATAGAAATCCCGGATGAGTTGAAATTATGAAATATGCAAAAAACATAATCTTGTGTGCATTACTATTTGTTTTAACCGCTGCGTTTACAGATGACGATGCAAGCGGTTTTATTCATCCAGAAAAGATGTCTATCGATTCATTTTTCGAACAATTTTCAAAAAATTCTGTTTTTTCATGCTCACTTTCGATTAATGAATACTCAAGTCTTGATACAACCGAATATGACGGTTTTTTAGCTTTGGACGAGAATAGCTTTTTCAGCAGATTGGGAGACGATTTTTATCTTCAGAATGATGGGCAGGCTATGCTAACATGGAGCGAGGGCTCGGATGCCCTGGAAGCTGATGGTATGCCGTTTTTCGATTTTAATGCATTGAAGATTGTACTTGAGGATAAATTCGCACTTGTTGCTTCGCATAAAAAACAAGAATATTGTATCGAGGGCGGTTCCAGGGATAAACAGGCGGTTATAGCTCGTTGGCATTTGTGCATGGACGAAAATTTTTCCAATATAAAGTTAAATATTTTCCTTGCAAATGGCGATAAAGTTTTTATTAAGTTCTACAGGATAAACAGGGAGAAACCGGACAAGAGCTATTTTCAATTACCTGCGGGAGTGAGTATTTTCAGATAGATTCAAATATTCCTTGACAGATTTATATACTGGATTACTTTTGGAATTAATAAATTTAGTAATACCGCATAATATATTATAATTTAATAATATCGTTTTTTCTGGAGGTTACCAGTGGAGATTAGTGATAGTGTTTTAATTCAGATTATTACCGAAGCCCAAAAATCAAAAGGATGGCTAAAATTTTTAGGCATAGTATTAATAGTTGCCGGTGGTTTGCAAGCGCTATCTATTGTCGGTATCCTTTTTGCATGGCTTCCGATATGGATGGGAGCATTGCTGGTTCAAGCCGGAAATCTTGCAGCAAAGATTTCCACAGAAAGGGATATGAATGCTTTACCCGATTTGATGAGCAAACTGAGAGCTTATTTCACTATTCAAGCAATTGTAATTGTGGCAAGTATCGTGGTGGCAATATTGATAATTATTCTATATGTAATATTCGGACTGGCATTGTTTGCGATGCTATCTCAAGAGATGAACTAATTTTTGCTGAAATCGATTTCGTTAATTTAACCGCTTCCATTTAAATATGGGAACGGTTTTTTTTATTGTGGATTGCGCTATATTCTCTGTTTGTGACAACGGACAACGAACAACTGACAACTGAATACAAAAAAAGGTTGCTATTTTTAGGAGTAGTAGATTGATTAAGAAATTATTTAGTTACTAAACTATTGTGATTTATTAACCAGATGAAAAAATAGAAAATCCTCAAATAAAAAGAGCAGGGGGTATGAAGGATGCGTTTTCGGATAGGACTTGGAGTAGTAATAGTTTTAATAGGGATATACACAGGTGTTACCTCGGCAGACAGAGCGAGAGGAGCTGTGCTTTTTCTTACAATCGGTCCCGGTGCAAGAGCGGCGGGTATGGGCGAATCTTTTGTCGCAATTGCGGATGACCCGACATCGACTTATTGGAATCCCGCAGGGCTGGGAAGGTATCCGTTATCGAGCCGATGGTATGATTTTTCGCTGCAGGAAGACGGATTGAAATATTTTGCATCCGTTAAGACATCGCGCGCGGATATCGATTTCCGAAGGTTCGACCAATGGGTAGCTAATGAAACATCATTGTGGCTTTTGAGACGGGATAGATGGTTCTCGATGGAAGAATACATTGTCGAGGATCCCGATGGCGAAAGTGTAAACAGCATTTTAAGAGAATTTACCGGTCTATCTTCTTATGATTCGGCATATGCAAAGATACTTAAACAAAAAGTAATGTCATACAATTCCCTGACAGATTCAATTGTTCCAATGGATACGAAAATTGAGATACCGTTTGAATATTTTGTACCCGAGAGCATCACCGCACTTGCAAGCACGGAAAAGATTTTGTGGATAGGAACAAAAGCCGGTCTTTATCGCTATGTCTCGGGAATATGGAAAAAAATGGACGAACCCGAATCTCCCAAGGGTTTAATAAATATACTTGCCGTCGATGATAGGGACAATCTCTGGGTTGGAACGCCGAGCGGTCTTTATCAAAAACAAGGTTCAAAATGGAAACACTACTCGACCTCGGAGGGATTGCCATCGAACCAAATAACCGCAATTTATGCGGCAAGCAACAGGAATATATGGGTTGGAACGCAACGCGGACCGGCAAATTTTAAGGGCGCAGCATGGAAAACAGATTTTCTATATAAGGTGCCGGAGCATGTTGAATGGGTCGAAACTGGAGAAGATACATCTATGTTGGCGAAGACAAAAATCAGTTGGGAAGAATTGGTCGAAGAGCTTTGTGGTGCAAAAGGAACGCAGCGCAAACATTTGCTTATTGCCAATTTAAAAGCTCATAATAGAATCCCAGAAGCTGATACTCCACCCGGGGAAATCATGGTTCCATATAATCTTGTTCTTCCGGCGCCGGTGTCGGCAATCTATGTAGACCAGCTTGAAAGAGTCTGGATTGGTAGTTCGCTTGGGCTTGTCCGTTTCGATACTGATAAAATTAAGGTTTTTGGCTGGCGAGCTGTTACAATTGATAATGATATTTCTATCGAAGATTTCGTGAATTCAAAATGGTCGGATATATCTGAAACCACAAAGCAGCATATTCTTGAAAAGATTAGAGCATTTGGATTCATTAATAATATCAATCTTAAAAATGGCGAGGTTGTTGAAGTTCCTTCAAATCCTGTCAGTGGTGTAATTTATGATATGGATAAAGGATTTACCGGGAGCGATGTTCTTATTGCTACGGAATATGGTCTTTTACGTTATTATCCACAGCTTCACCAATTCCGCTATATAATGACCGGTGGTCTCCAGGATAAGACTGTTACACATCTGGAAAACCATAGCGGAGAATATTGGTTCGGAACAAATGAAGCCGTTAACATATATTCTCAGGGTAAACCGGGTGTGTCTCTAATGCATGTCAGATGGCTGCCGGAACTAGCTGAAGACATTTATTATGAATACCTGACAGGTGTATACTACCTCGAGGATTGGGGAACGATAGGCGGAGCGGTTACATTTATTTCTCTTGGGAAAAGCGAGCAGACAAATGAAGCCGGTGAGGTTCTTGGAACTTTTTATTCATATGAAACTGCCCTTACAGGTTCATACGGAGTGAAGTTTTTCCCGAATCTTTATGCAGGTGTGAATTTCAAGGTGATCTATAGCGCATTAGCCCCACAAATATATGTCGGTCACGAGAAAAAAAGCGGCACCGGAACAACTTTCGCGGTCGATATCGGATTTCTGTATGACGGACCTATTTCCGGGCTTTCGTTTGGCGCCTGCGCACAGCATCTCGGTCCCGATATTCATTATATCGATGCTGCACAAGCGGACCCGCTCCCACGGAACCTGAAAGTTGGCATGGCGTATCGCGTGATAAATACAGATTATCAAAAACTAATTGTTGCTGCAGATGTGAATAAGGAGATTATACAATTTAAAAGCCCTGAAAATTCATGGATGCTCGAATGGAGATATGCGGTTAAACATATCGGGCTCGAATATTCATACTCGAATTTCTTCTCATTGAGAGGTGGATACATTATCGATTATGATTTCTATCCCAAAAGCGATTCACTCGAAAAGATAAATGCAGATAATTACGACTTTGACTCGGGCGATTATACATCGGTCAATTATTTTACTTTCGGTGTAGGATTGCATTATGGGAACTTCACATTCGATTTTGCATATATTCCCAGAGTATCGGACCCTGAAAACAAAGGCGCAAATCTCCCGCTATCCAATATTCAGAGATTTTCGATGACTATGGAATTTTAATGATTAGCCGGGCGGTAGTAATGCTTGTTTTAAGAAAGACAGCTCTAATTTGCATATTGATATTTGCTCTGTGTTGGGCGGATTTCCGAATCAAGAAAAAATTTGTTTCGGAAACACCGGCGGCATTGAGCAGCATTTCTGTGCCTAATCCAGATCCACCGGTTGGTCGAAACCTTATCCGAAGCGGTTTATCGCGACTTCCGGTAAATGCACTATCAGAACCCGAAACCGTAAGAGTTTGCGCTATTCGAGTTCAGTTTCAACTCGACTCGACACCCACAAGCACAGGAACCGGACAGTTTATTCTCGAAACTGACGATACACTCATATTCGACCCCTCACCGCACAACAAAGCTTATTTTGAATCTCATCTCGATGCTCTTGCTAGATACTACAGATTTGTTTCGCACGGTAAAATTGTCGTTGAATATACAGTTTTCCCTGAAAATGAAAACGGAGCATACACTCTTCCCGATTCGATGGGTTATTACGGTCCCGATAGCTGGTTCGGGAGCAGTCCCGCTGCACGAGTCGGGGGTTTTTTCACCGATGCACTCGAACTTGCCGATTCCGACACGATGATAGATTGGAATGCCTATGATGTAGTTATTGTATTTCATGCCGGAAGCGATTGGCAGAATGATATTGGCTCACTCTATCCCGAATATGCTGAATATTATCCAGATATCTTCATTCCAAGTCCCGACGACTTGCCATCGGCTTATATTGTCATGTTCGAGCCGGTGGTCGCTAATGTCGATAGAGGAATTGTCATGCCCGAATATTGCTCGCAGGATGGACAACTTGTGCTTTTGAACGGAACTATGGCACATGAATTCGGTCATGCACTTGGCCTGGTAGATTTATACTCCACTTATGATTTCTGGACTATGATAGGTTTCCTTTCGCTAATGGATTCCGGGCATAATATCGGCGTAACGCTTGTCGATGATGAAACCGAGGAAGAGTATACGGTCAGCGGCGCGTTGCCGGTTTATCCATGCGCATGGGAACGAGCATATCTCGGATGGGAAACGGTATATGAGCTTAATGAACCAATCGACAGTTTCAAGATTCGCGGATGTGAATTAACTTTGCCGGAGTCGATGGAAATTGCTTCCGCTACTATTGCAAAGCTTACTGTCGATGAGATGGAATATTATCTTATCGAGAATAGACGCGATATTATTTGGAGCAATGACGATACTATCGCTATAAAACAAGACTCGATTACCGGAGTAATTCTCGGGATTCAAGTAAATAGTGAGTTCATCGGTGCCTATGATTTTCTTCTCCCCGGAAACGGTATGATTATCTGGCATATCGATGAACGAATCGCTTATGGTGATTATGACGATGATGGCGAGAATAATTTTCAGGATAATCATCTTCAATGGGATTGGCTGCATCCTTTTGTCGGGCTTGTCGAGGCTGATGGCATTCAGGATTTAGGCGCTGTATCCGGTTACTATGGCGAGGATGATGATTTTTTCAAATGGCCTCAAGCGACAACTTTTGGGCAGTATGGGTTGCCAAAACCCGAAAGCTGGTCAGGAGCATACACCGGAATCAATATTTCCGGTATATCGAGAAGCGATTCTGTAATGACATTTTCTTTCGACTATATCGGACCTCATCTTGATTGGCGAAGTTCTTTCGGTTTCTCACTCGAGGATGAGCTTACAATTGCAAATATCGATGGCGACTCGATTCCGGAGATTCTTACAACAAGCTCTGCGTATGGATTGGTCATGATCTGGCATAATGACGGCACAAGATATCTTGAAAATGATTTGGTTGCTCAGATTATTATTTACGATGGCGATACTGTGCTTTTTCCACTGCCGGCGGTGTTTGAAGCCGATACATTTACTTCGCCGATTTCAGTCGGCGATATCGATGGCGATGGTCTTTCGGAGGTCATTTTCGGCGATGATAACGGCAAGCTATGGGCGCTTGAAGCCGACTCGATAGATTTATCGGGCGACTGGGATAAACTTGCAGTTTGCCAAAATTTCCCGGTCGAGCTCGATGGCGCGATCACTCAAACACCAATCTTATATGATTTCTATAATGATGGCATCGATGAAATCCTTATCGGCACAGATGAGGGTATTCTGGCTGTGATATATATCGATTCAACCTGGAGCACCGAGTTACACGGAGAATATACCGGTGGATTTATTCTTCCCGATGGCAGATTTGGAGCTTTTGCTCAACAGAATTTTGGTAGATTCTTTTTGTTCACACCGGATTGTAGCTTAATCATTCAACAAGACTTACCGGTAGGCAGTTTGAACCCCCCCGTTGTGGCAATAAGAGACAATGATACACTGATTATCCTTACATCCCGGGACTCGCCTTTAACATTAGATGCAACGATAACTACTTCAATATCGGGGAAACCTCTTGCCAATGGCGATGTCGAGGGTGCATTGTTCGTGATAAATACTTACGGGGAGGTTCAGGATTGCTTTCCGGTAGAACTTCCTGCAAGTCCATCCGCACCGGTTCTGGCAAATGCGGCATCAGTTATGTCCAGTTCGAGTGGGGGAGTGCAAAACTACTTCCAGATTATTTTCGCCACCGATTCTTTCCTATTTTGCTATCACGAAAATGGAGCTCCATGCGAGAATTTTCCGGTCAGACTATGGGATGACATATTTACTGGAACCCCCGTAATAGGGGATGCCGATGGCGATGGCGCACTCGATATTATTGCCGCATCCGAGAATGCAAGACTTTATGCAATCGATTTCTATGGTGGGCAAGCTCAGAATTTCCCGATTTCAGTCGGTGCATCCATTACTTCGCCGGCGATAATGGTCGATGATGAGAATGCGCTTTCGCTTATAATAGGTTCATATGAAGGTGCGCTATATAGATGGGATGGATTCGGTGAATTTTTGGATGATGGTGAATGGCAACAATTTGGTCTTAATGCAGATTGGAATAGAGTCTGGTGGACTTATAGTCGGGAGTATGATGAAACGCAGTCGAAGATTGTCGATTTTTACAATTACCCCAATCCCGCTAATGAAATAACCTATCTCAGGTTCACACTTAATAATAATGCTAATTATAAAGTTTCAATATTTAGCGAGTCAGGGATTTTAATTACAACTTTTGAAGGCATTTCTTATGGTGGATTACCCGATGAAGTTCTATGGGTAACCGCATCGGTTGCAAGCGGTTTGTATATCGCTGTGCTAGAGGTAACAATCGGCGAAGATACTGAGATTAGAAAGCACATAATCGCTATAATTAAATGAGTTCAGAGTTGAGAGTTTAGAATTGAAAGTTCAGAATTACAGCACCCATCATAGAAAGGAATATAAAAAAACGACTACTGATGAGAAATATACATCGAAGAAACTGATAAATGATTTTTAATGCTTTTAATATACTTGACAATTTGGAGGTAGAAAATATGCGCAGGATAGTTTCAGTAATAATATTATCCACCATTATTAGCTTTGCATTTGCCGGTCCGATAATTCTGCCCGACCTCACGGTCAAAAGGCTGGCACAATCAACGGAACCTATCGAGCGGGCGGATGAGAACAAAATATTCACGAGCGAGGATGTTCTTTCGACAAAGACAGCGTTTCTCCTGTCGTTAGCGGTTCCAGGAGCTGGGGAATTCTATGCCCAATCATATATTAAATCCGGCGTTTTTCTTGCAGCTGAAGCTGCTTTCTGGGCGGGATTTGCATACTACATGAATCAATACTCACTTAAAGAGGATGAATTCGAGAGTTATGCTGATAGCAGTTGGTTCAGAAGCTATTATGAAGAATGGTATGATTCGATTTGTGCAATCGAGTGCACTACCGACCTTGGAATTGAAATCTTGCCGGAAACCAATACTCAGCAATATTATGAGATGATTGGAAAATATAACTGGTTTGCTCTCGGTTGGAACGATATTATCTCGCGCGAGGATTATCTGATGATAAAAGATTCGACATACACTATCGCCCTTAACACACCAACCGATAATGTTCACGATATAATTGTAAAATTCCTTTCTGAATTTCCATCTCCAAACAGAGAAACATACATGAACATGCGCAGCGACGCCAACGACAAATATACAACCGCAAAATACTTTATTGGCGCAGCAATTTTAAATCATCTGGTCTCTGCATTCGATGCGGCATTCACGGCAAAGCGACACAATGATAAGCTATATCAGGGATTTGCAGGTATTCAAGAGATAAACATAAGACCGGTGATAATGGTTAAAAACGGCGAACCGACACCGGCATTAACCTGTGTTATTCGATGGTAGGATACACTGGTGATAAAAGGCATAACCCTTTTTTTTAATTTTGGTATAGAATTTATATTTACACCTTTGGTGAAATCAATATTAAGTATTAAAATGAAAATGCAAAATGACAAATCAAATATCAAAATAGCTTTTTGCTCTGAATAATGTTCTGAATAACATCAAAGATTTATGTATAGATGGTAAGAAGATTTAGTTTTCTTACGAAAATGGTACCTTAAAAAAAGATAGTATATTGATAAAATAAATCAAAGCGCATCATGATATAGACATTTTACATTTTGATATGTGATTTTGATTTTTTATTTTTCAAATAGTATTTTTTCCAGATTATAATAACTCTTTTTCAATAATTAACACAGAATCTAGGAAAGAAGAGAAATGAAAAGGATACTAATCATCATATTTATTTTTGGGTTTGCATTTGCCCAAAGTGATACGGATGCCCATGGTGAAAGGATTTTTACCGGCAGCAGTTTTACCGAGGAGGAAACAGAGAGCGAGTCAAAAAGCGCTCTCGCTGCGGTGGGATTGTCAATTCTTCTGCCGGGTGCAGGCGAAATGTATATTGGTGTGAGAAATGCCGGATTGCCATTAATGATAGCCGATGGCTTGATACTTGGTTCCGCAACGGCTTTTGCCTACGGGGCGAACTGGCGAACGAATGAATACAAAGAATTTGCAGCAAAACATGCGGGCGTGCATATCGAGGGCAAGGATAGCGATTTTTTCAAATCGGTCGCGTTATATCCCAACAGAGATACATACAATTATTATCGCTTGCTTTCGGAACGAGATGAAAGCCAGCTTTATCCTGAAACAGACGAATGGGATTGGCGCTGGCAAAGCGATAATGACCAACTCAAGTATTATGATATTCGAACAGCATCGGAGAAGAATTTGAGAAATTTCAAAATTGCGCTTGGTGTTGCTGGAATAAATCGTTTGATTAGTGTAATAAATGTTCTGCGATTGGTTCGAGGCGGCGCTGGATGGGATTTCGCCGCCGCAGCATATCCCGATGGCAATATGGGAATCGGAGTTGCTATTTCAGTTAGCGGTGAATTAGATTTATTGAACTGTAAGGAGAGTAAATGAAAAAGATATTGATTATATTTTTGCTATTCACAGCGCTGATGGCGCAAGATTATGTTTCATACACAAACGGCATTGTCGGGATTGTTGTCGATAAAGGGAATGGGCAGTTTGCTATCGGTAAAATAGAAGGTGGTGGAGTTTCGCTTATCGAGGGCTATCCCGACGACCCACACTATACTCGCCTGTGTGTCAAAGTAGAGGATATGTTTTTCTGCAATGAACCGGGTATCGGTGATGAGATTCTTATGTTGAGAGATTCAGCCGAAGTTCATGACAACACTGTTTCGATTGAGTGGAACCTTGGTGCTAATCGTGTATGGGAAAAATTTACGACTATCGATGAGGATTCGCTTCGAGGATTCTTTCATATCGAATATCTGTTTTACAACGATTCACCGGACAGTGTGATTGCAGGATTCTCGGAATACATGAACATCGTTGTCGATGATTGCCAAGCGCCAACAATTGTCGTTCCCGGCGAGATTATCGATACCGAGATTAGATATATCGGCGAGCATATCCCTGCATATTGCACTTTTTTCAGCGATTACGGCGATTCCAATTCGCATATCGCACAGCTTATTCCATTTGGCAGAGAGGAGCTTTATATGGATATGCTGATATTGAGCGATGTCGAGTATCTACATCCTATAACATGGGAGTATATGCCTATCACCAGACCTATCGATAACCTAGCTACTTTTCTGCGATGGAGTGAAAGAACAATTGCTCCGTTTGAGTTCTATGTTACTGCACATTATTACGGTATAGGTTACCCCGATGCGGGGATTGGGAATGAACCACTAAAAATCGCTCCAATGAATATGATAATCGGTGCACCGTATCCAAATCCGACAAACGGCGCGGTTTCATTTAAACTGGATATATTCGATTTTGCTCAGGAAATTGAAATCGATATTCTCGATATTTCAGGCAGGACGGTTCGCAAGATTCACTCCGGCAAAATGATGCCCGAAACTTACTATTTCAAGTGGAATCTGAAGGACACATACGGTCACGATGTCGAGGCGGGTGTTTATTTGCTAACATATTCGACTGTATTTGAAAAATTCTCAAGAAAAGTCATTGTCGTGAGATGAATGTTAAATGGAAAAAGAAGAGCAATCTGAATCGGTGTGAATCACTGCTATCCACACCAAACCCACGATAACTGCTTCACGAAAATTGCCCTGTGAGGAAATGCTTTTTTATAATAGCATGTGTTGTAATCCGAAGTGCGCCTAGTGAAGTTTTGGGTTCGCAAACAAGTGCGAACAAATATCCATGAACATCCATTATATGAATTGTTGCGTCATTAAGTTCGATTACGCCTTTAGACCAACCGCCAAAAGCAAGTGCGTTAAAAGCTACTCGAAGCGCTTTTTTAAGCGAACGAAGAACCAATCCGGTTCCCCGAGCTATAGTACTTGGGCATCCCGCGCTCGCTAATGTCTTGTTATCGGTTGTAAGTAAAACAACATGCGATACACCGACAATGCCTTTAAGCATTGCGGTTATATGCATCAGGTCTTCAAGAGGTATTATCGAAGATGGTATTCTCTGAGATTGTGGAGTTGCACTACGCTGAGCAGGTGGTTTTTTCGCAGTCGATGCCGTTGTCTTTGGCGCTGGTTGAGTAGTTGAGGCTGTTTCCTGAACGGGTTGTGATTCAGCTTCCGCACCCGATAAAGATTCAGTATTGTATTCTCCGTTTTCAGTTTTTAAAAGTCCCTTCGATTCAAGAAATGAAAGAAACCTCTTTGCTCGAATATCGTCGGGAAAACGAGCCGTAAGCTTTTCCGCGATTGAATGGACACCAGCATAATCATTGCGTTGTGTATATACCTGTCCCGTTAGAATCAATATACCGACATCTTCATCAGTCAAGCTTGAAAGAAGCTGCAGGACAGATTCAGCTTGATAATAATCGTCGGAGTCCATAAGAATTCGTGTATATGCAAGAAGACATTCGACATCATCTTTGAAAATGGATAATCCTTGCTCACAAATGGCTCTGGCTTTATTGAGATTGCCACTGGTTCTCAGAAGGTCAGCCAGTTCGGCAAAAATATCCGATGTCGGTTCGGAAGCCGCAAGGTTCTGTAATTCGGAAATCCTAGATTCTATGTCTTCAGGTATATCGGGCATTTTGAATTTGCAATAATGCTAATCTATTGAAATAAGTTTAATTTTAATATCTCCACGCTCAGAATCGAGAACTACAGCGCCTTGGCTGCCCTTAAGCTGAGTGGAAATGCTTTTATCATCACCTGTCAAATTATGTTTAATTCTACCTTCACTTGCTCTGGCTTTAATTGTTTTTGCAAAATTCTCCGGCGCTTTAAGATAAATATCGCCATTGGGATTGGTGCAGTAAAGGGAATCGCCTATCGGTAATTCAAGAATTATTTCGATGTCGCCTTCATCGTTTAAAAGTACTGTATTTTCGCCAACTTCACCATCGAGAATGATATTTCCCGAGATAGACTTAAGTTCGAGTATTTCAAGTGAGTCTGTTGTTGCGGTCCATATAAGGTCTCCCGAAACACTTTCGGCGGAAATCTTTCCATTTATGACATCACAAAAGCTTAAATCGGAATCCTCGCCATAATAGAATAAATCGCCCTTGAAACCACCGACCGAAAGCGCGCCATGACAGGCGGTAAGCCAGAGATTACCATCGATACTGCCAGCGGTCATCGCCGATGCGTGGTCGGTATAAAGCTCGAGGTCACCAACAAAATCTTCGATAACCAAACCCATTGCAACAGATCTAATCAATACTTTAGTTCCCTTTGGTACTTCAAGATAAACATCCGACCAGAGTTTGACACCCTTTCTGGGTGAAACAATAAATTGGGAGCCTTTCCATATCTTTGAAACTTCGGAACCGAAAAATCCACTCATATCGGGAAAGCAAAACTTCTCATACATATGAGTGGGAAAAATCGCATCCAGAGCCAATGTATCCGGGCGACGGGATATATCCATCCGAACAGTCATCACCATGTATCGGCATTTAGCAAGTTCATCCGCAGCGGCAAAAACACGCTGCTTAACCATCATGTATGGACCCAATTGAGGGTCGATGTTTGTTAAATGTATCTCACCCACCGGATTATCGAGAACGACCACTGTTCCAGGTTCAAGACGGACTTTTTTACTGAAAAATCGCTGAAAATCATATTCTTTGCACATAGCTATATCAAAACTAATACAAACAAAAAGCATTGAGGTAAATAATATCGGCAAAAACTTTTTCATAATCAATCCTCCAGAGGAAAACATATTTCAATAATTGAATCAAACACTATTTTAATTCCGATATATGCTCCTTTTCTGCAATATTACCTAAAAAAAACGCATTATACAATTCTAAAATAATCAACAATAACGCATCTTCTCGGTCTGACAAAATTTCTTGCGCTTGTTGTGCCTTCGCCTGTAGTGCCAGCAATAGTTAGTGTTGCAAATCCTTCGCCGTTGTAACCGAGTCCTGCATAAGACGGTCCATTCTTTACAAAAATCGATGCTTTGCAAGCTCGCGCCATTCTCGAAAGCCTTTCAATATTTTTTGAATGCATTATGAAACTATGCTTGAACCGGTGTTCGGCAAGAATTGCAAGTCTAATAGCTTCATTTACATCGGGAACTCGAACGACAGGCATGACCGGCATAAGCTGTTCAGCCATAACAAAGGGATGGTCCCATTCCGTCTCGAAAAACAATAATGGCGCTCTATCGCCTGTATCTATTCCCGCAGCTTTTGCGATTTCAGTTGCATTCTTGCCGACAAATTCCTTGTTCACGATGGGATGTCTTTCTCCCTTAGCATCGGAGTCGTCCTCAATAACCATATCTGTAATTTTTTCGCCATCCTTCGGCGAAAGCTGAAATGCGCCGGCATTACGCATTTCTCGAATAAACTCATCGGCAATCGATTCAACCACAAAAGTTTCTTTCTCCGCAGTACAAAGAACGCCGTTATCGAAAGAAGCCCCGGCGACAACATCTTGCGCGGCTTTCTTAATATCCGCAGTTTCATCGACAATGACGGGTGGATTTCCCGGACCTGCGCATATTGCCTTTTTACCGCAATTTAAGGCTGCATTAACCACTCCCATTCCACCGGTTACAACAACAAGGTCGATGTCGTGGTGATGCATCAATATACCTGCGGTTTCAATAGTCGGATTCTCGACACACTGGATAACATCTATTGGGATTCCGACAGATGAAATCGCTTGACGCAACAATTCCGTTGTCCTGGCACTTACATTCTTTGCCGATGGGTGTGCTTGAAATATCACAGCATTCCCGCCGGCAATTATCGATATAGCATTATTTATAATCGTCGAAGGTGGATTGGTCGATGGAGTTATGGATAGAATTACCCCATACGGCGCCATTTCCACGATAGTTAATCCATTATCGCCGGAAAAAGATAACGGATTCAGGTTTTCAGTGCCGGGTGTTTTTTTTGCAACAAGAACGATTTTGCAGCTTTTATCCGGCATTTTACCGAAACCTGTCTCCGATACAGCCATATTGCCGAGTTCATTAGCATACTCGAGCGCTATTTTGCGCATTGCATCGATAGCCGATTTACGGATTTCGAGTCCAAGCTCACGATACTCATTCTGGGCAGCGTGTGCAATTGCAACAAGACGGTCGATGTCTTCTGGTTGTGCCGAAATGTCGGTTTCTTCAATAGACTTGAACGCTTCATTATCTTTGATTTTCCGGACGACCTCCTCGACAATCCGGTCAATTTCGAGGTTGTCCATTTTGCTCCTTTGGGCTTACTTCTCTTCGGGAAGTTTCATCGGGAAAATTTCATAGAGATTCTTGTGAGGACGAGGAATAACATGAACCGACACGAGTTCGCCAACTTTTTGTGCTGCAAGGGCGCCGGCTTCGGTTGCAGCCTTACATGCCGCAACATCGCCACGAACAAGAGCAGTTACATATCCACCTCCAATTTTCTCATACGCGACAAGGTTAACTTTTGCCGCTTTGACCATTGCATCAGATGCCTCGATTAGCGACACAAGACCTTTTGTTTCAATCATTCCCAGGGCTTCCATAAAATACCTCCTGAATATAAGATTTACTATTTAACATGTTTAAATTATGTGACTAGGAACTAATGTCAACAGAAACATTAAAAATTGATTTATAAACTAATTGTATATAGTACATAAAATCAGCAAAGTTATTTTTTACGATTTTTTTTAAAGCGCCAAACCGATATATTCTTCTTGCTGTTTGAACAAATTCAATATTATGCTCTCTTCATAAGAAAAAAGCTTGCTAAAGCAAATTAGCTTGCATTTATTTGAGAAAATATAATTATAAATGGTTTATATGGAAAAACTATTACCTGAAATAGAAAAAATGATTTCACCTATTATTGAGGACACTGGGGTTGAAATTGTTGAAATGAATACTGCCGGAGTTGGTAACGCAACGGTTCTCAGGATATTTATTCATAAACCCGGTGGAATAAATATTTCTGTTATATCAAAAATTTCGAGGAAAATTTCGGAAGCGCTAGATAAAAGTGATTTGATACAACATAAATATTTTCTCGAGGTATCCTCGCCCGGACTTGATAGAAAACTCCGTTCGCTTAAGGATTTCATGCGAGTTGTTTCGGAGAATGTGCGAATTGTTAAAGAAAGTGGAGCAACAATCGAAGGTGTTTTAATCGCTGCGAATATGGATAAATTGACTGTTTTAACAAAGAATGGTGAAATCGCTATCCCATTTGATACAGTCGCAGTAGGAAAAATAGTAATGAAACCTGTAAAATAGACAAACGATGTCATTTCGAGTAGTGAAGTGATGAGAAATTATACAAATTAATTACACCGTTTTCTCGCTTTGCTCGAAATGACAACATCCTTTATTTTGCGGAACCTAAAAAAAATCGTTATATAGGAGGAAAAAAAGCATGAGTGAGATAATTGCAAATTATCAGATAGTTGAAGCGCTTACCGACCTTGTAAGAGATAAAAGCCTCGAACCTGAAACGGTGCTCGAGACATTAAAACAAGCGCTATTAGCGGCAGTCAAGAAAAAGTACGGCTCTATTGATAATGTCGAGGTTGATATCGACGATGAACTGGGAACAATCAAGATTATGGCAAAAAAAACCGTTGCTACCAAACCATCGGATACAACTCTTGAAATTGCTAAAAAGGAAGCGAAGAAGATAAAGCCTGATGTAAAAGTCGGTGATATTGTTGAAATTGAGCTTGACCCTGCGGAATTCGGTCGTAATGCTATTATGGTGGCAAAGCAAAGTCTTGTCCAAAAAATAAAAGAAACCGAGCGTGAAATTATTTATGCGGACTATCGCCACAAAGTCGGTGAAATTATCTCGGGTATGGTGGCTCGGATTGAGCGCGGAAATGTCATTCTTAACCTTGGCCGCACTGAGGGAATTGTACCTCGAAGCGAGCAGATACCTGAGGAACATCTGCCAATTGGCAAAACGATTCGAGCATATGTGAAAGATGTTCGCAAAGATTCAGCGGGACCACAAATCGTTTTATCCCGCCGGGCGGCGGAATTTGTGAAGAAGCTTTTTGAATTCGAGGTTCCCGAGGTTTATGAAGGGCGGGTACAAATTGTAGCTGTATCGCGTGAAGCGGGGGAAAGAGCAAAACTTGCAGTCTATTCGACCGATGACAGAATCGATCCTGTTGGCGCCTGTGTGGGACTTAAAGGCACACGTGTTCAATCTGTTGTCAAGGAATTATCCAATGAAAAAATCGACATCATCCCTTTCTCTCCAGATCCCGAGGTTTTTATAAGAAAGGCTATAGCTCCTGCCGAGGTCTCCGAATCGTATCTTCATCCGGATGAGCATAAAATTGTGGTGATTGTTCCCGATGAACAGCTTTCACTTGCAATTGGTAAAGGTGGTATAAATGCTCGGCTTGCAGCAAGGCTTGTAGGCTGGAGACTAACAATATTCGGCGAAGAACAATATAAAGAAATAACTTTATCGCTCGATTCAATAAATATTTTGAGTGATAAACAACTTAAAGCTCTTAAGAAATTCGATATCGAAAATATTCAAAAGCTTTCACGGATGAAAACCGAATTGCTTCGTTCTATTCCTGAGATAGGCGACGATGCCCATGAAATCCTCCTTGCAGCTAGAATACAAGCGGATAAACTTGAGGAAAACAATGCATTTGTAACAAAGGATAAAAAACTTGAAACAGCGATTGCAGAAAAAACTAAGCAACCTGAAAATAACGATGACCAAAAACCTGCCGAACAAGAAATTGATGAGAATAATGTGCAGCAAATAAATGAACAATAACTCATTGTTCATACAGAAATATAATTTTGGGGGAAAGATTGCCATCAAAACGAATATATCAAGCCGCTAAGGAACTCGATTTAACAAGTAAGGCGCTTGTGCAGCTTATGCACGAACTGGGCTTCGAAGTAAAAAGCCACATGAGCCTTTTTACCGATGAAATGGCTCAAAAGCTTCAGGCAAGACTTTTTCGCGAGAAAGAAGCGGTCAAGCGTAAGGAGCAGGAGAAAAAAAAGATTCAACGAGCAGCAGTTGAAAAAGGGAAAAAAACTCCTACAAAGCGTAAGCGTAGAAAAAAGAAAAAAAAGCGCAAGGGGCGCGATTATGCTGCAGAGATGAGAAAAATTGATGAAGAGCGCAGGAAAAAACGTGAGGTACTTCTCAAATCTATCACACACGAAAAGGTTACCGATGCTGTGAAAAAGACTCTCGCTCAGCTTTCCCAGACAAAAAAGAAAAAGAAATATCGACGAAAAGAAGATGCTGAGGTAATTGAAGAAAAAGACCCAAATTTGCTCGAAGTCCACGAATATCTGACATCTCAGGAACTTGCAGAAAGACTCGAAGTACCTCCCACAGAACTCATAGGATACACATTCACAGAACTTGGGCTGATGATTACCCTAAACCAAAGACTCGATTTCGATACGATTTCACTTATCGCAGAGGCTTATGGCAAAACCGTAGAGAAAATTTCCCCCGATGCGGAAGTGTTATATGAAGAAGAAGATGAAGATGAAGACAATTTGCTACCAAGACCACCGGTTGTTACTATTATGGGGCATGTTGACCATGGAAAAACAACGCTTTTAGATTACATTCGCAAAACAAATGTCGTTGCTGGAGAAACTGGGGGTATCACTCAACATATGGGTGCATATACAGTTGAAACAGAATATGGGGAGATAACATTCATCGATACACCCGGTCATAAGGCTTTCACAGCAATGCGTGCTCGTGGCGCTCAGGTTACAGATATCGTTGTGCTTATTGTAGATTGGAAAGACGGTGTGATGCCTCAAACCGAGGAGGCTGTTAGCCATGCTCAGGCGGCTGGAGTACCGATTATTATCGGTGTAAATAAAATGGACCAACAGAATGCAAATTCCGATAAAGTCATGCAGCAACTCTCAGATATCAATCTGGTGTGTGACCAATGGGGTGGAGATACTCTGTGTGTCCTTATTTCAGCTAAAAATGGGATGGGTGTCGAGACCTTAATAGAGTATATTATCCTTCAGGCTGAATTGCTGGAGCTATCCGCAAATCCAATCAGGAATGCAAAGGGAATTGTTCTCGAGGCAAAGCTTGATAAAGGCAGGGGACCAACCGCTACTTTACTTATACAGCAGGGAACTCTTCGGAAAGGCGCTCCGATTATTGTGGGAATATATGCAGGGCGTGTCAGGAACTTGTTTGATGAACGCGGTAATATAATCGATGAGGTTGGTCCGGCAAAACCTGTAAGAATTATCGGTTTATCCGGTGTTCCCGAAGCGGGGGATATATTTTTCGGAGTAGAATCCGAGAAAAAAGCCAATGAACTTGCATCCCAACGAAAGACGATTCGTGAACAGCAAGAACGATATCGCACACAACGAGTGAGTCTTCAGGATTTCTATCGCAAGGTCGAGGAAGAGAAACAGAAGAGCTTAAGAATTGTGCTTAAGGGAGATGTCGGCGGTTCTGTTGAAGCTATTGCAGACATGCTTTCCAAATTGGGGAACGAGAAAGTCAAGGTCAATGTAATTCACGCGGGAGTCGGTTATATAACCGAGAACGATGTGCTTCTCGGCGCAGCATCCGAGGGTGTTGTAATTGGTTTCAATGTAAAACCCGATAACCGTGCCCGTGAAGCCGCAATCAAAGAGGGCGTGGAAGTTAGATTATATCATGTTATTTATGAAATTGAGGATGATATTAAGAGGGGACTCGAGGGTATGCTTGAACCTGAAGTTCATGAGGAATACCTCGGCTCGGCGGAGATTCTTAAAGCGTTTAAAATATCGGGTAGCGGGCTTATTGCCGGATGTATTATCAATGAAGGCGTTATCCGAAAGGGCGCAAATGTGCGCATTTCTCGTGATGGTGAAATCGTTGGCGAAAGCGTTATCAGTGAGCTAAAAAGATTTAAAGAGCAAGTTAAAGAGGTAATAGCGGGTCTCGAATGCGGTGTAATGTTCATCGATTTCAGAGATTTTATGGCTGGTGATACGATTGAAATATTCGAGAAGATTGAAATTAAACAAACCCTTTAAGTTACCCACATGTTTCCATTAGAAAAACCAAACAAAATAAGTCTTTATTTAGATGATTATTGGAGTGAGAACTTTTGATTTGCATATCCCTGGATGCAGGTCGTTAAAGGAAAAAAGATTTGTAGTTAAATCTATAAGGGACAAGCTAAGAAGCAGATTTAACATATCTGTTGCCGAGGTGGACCATCAAGACCTGTGGCAGCGCTCAACAATTGCCATTGCGGCGGTTAATCAGAACAAGAACTATCTAGATGGACTCCTGGATAAGGCGATGAAATTGGTAGAACTCGAGAGACGAGTTACATTAATTAGTATCGAAACAGATTTTTTATGATATGAAGAGAGTAACTAAAAGAACCGAGCAAGTCGGGAGCCTTATTGCTCAAGTTGTTAGTGAGATAATAAGAACCGAGATTTCCGATCCAAAAGTTGCCGGTATTGTTAGCATAACTGCGGTTCGAGTGTCGTCGGATTTAAAAAACGCCACAGTTTATTTCAGTATTCTTGGCAAAATCAATGACTGGGAAACCGTTGAAATAGGTTTGAATAGGGCATCGGGTTATATTCAAAGACTTATGGCGCAAAGAATTGTTCTCAAGGTTACACCAAAAATAACATTTGCTCCCGACCATACGATGGAAAAGGCTCAAGAGATAGAGAAACTAATCGAGGAGCAAATAAGCCACAGTATAGGATGATAGTGTTATGGTAGAAGTTCCGCAAGAAATGCTTAGCGTTTTGCGAACCAGTAAGCAAATAGTCGGCTTGATGCATATCGGCGCCGATGGCGATTCAATCGGAAGTCTTATCGCATTTCAGCGAGCTTTTACCAAGCTCGGCAAAAAAGTATATATTCCCGCTCCCGATTATGTGCCGGCACGATATCAATTTATGCAAAAATATGCAAATGGATGGGGATATATTGAAGATGGAATCGATGCTATAGTTGTTATCGACTGCTCCTCTTCGGCACGCATCGATTGGGGAAATTTCGAGAGGATAGACGGCGTTCCGCTTTTGAATATAGACCACCATGAAGGTAATCCGGATTTTGGCGATTTCAATTGGGTTGACCCATCGAGAGCCGCTGCAGGAATTATGGTTTATGAACTTCTAAAAAAGCTTTCCGCAACAATCGACGAAAAGTCGGCTAATGCTTTATATGTAGCTTTAATGACGGATACCGGAAGATTTGCATTTAGTAACGCAGATTTCGAAACTTTTCAAATTGCCGCTGAACTGGTGGAATTGGGAGCTTCACCAAAGTATCTTACATCGGAAGTCTATTTCAATTTTTCAGAGGATTATTTAAGGAATATCGGTATCGCTCTTTTCAACTCTAGAAGTTTTCACGGCGGCAGAATATTGTTTCTAACCCTCGATAGAGCGACAATGCGCAATTTTTCGACCTCACCTGAAAACTCTGAGGGAATAATCGATTTCGCGATGGCTGTAAGAGATGTCGATGTTGCGGTTCTATTCAAGGAATTGGGGCCCAACAAGATTTGTGTTTCACTTAGAAGCCGTCGGGGTCTCGATATTTGCCGCGTAGCCGAACGGTTTTCCGGAGGGGGACATCCCAATGCTGCAGGATGCACTATCAATAATAATCTTGCATATACTCAGAAGGTGATTCTTAACCTGACAAGGAAAGTTCTGGGATTTCTTTAGAATACAAAACACTATAAAGGATACTGAAAATGAATAAAGAAGATGAAATCATAATTTGTCGCTGTGAGGATATTAGCCTTGCCGAGATACGCAAGGCAATCGAGGATGGATACACCGATTTTGAAGAGCTTAAAAGATACATTCGTGTCGGGATGGGACCCTGTCAGGGAAGAACATGTATCCCCCTTATCCAAAGGGAACTGGCAAAGTATCTTGGGAAACCCATCGTTGAAGTAGCTGTTCCGCTCAAACGCCCGCCGATAACAAACATTCTGTTTGAAACAATCGAGACAGGTCGTGAAAAGAGAAAATGAGTTAAGAACTCATAATTTAGAATTGCTCCCAATCCCCCGAAGAATTCAGCCACTGAGGACACGGAGAAAGACATTTTATCGCAAAAAACGCTATTGCTTTTATTATCTCATCGACAGTTTTTTTTCGATGACTTTTTTTGTAGCTTCATCAAGATAACCCTGTAATTCCTTCTGAAATTCCGCCATCTCGGGGAATTTGCTAGTGATTTCGATTCCTTTTTTTGCAGCTTCTGCGGCGCCGGCGTAATCTTTGATATACATCTTCGCAATATAGAGCAGCCCCGCTGTGAAAATGAATCCACTGGTTGACTTAATTTCTTCTGCGATTTCCAGCGCTTTCTCGAGATACTCTATGCCCTTTTTGTGCTGCTTGCGATATAGACAGACTTCTCCAAGACTGGTGAGGTTCTCGCGAATGCCGGATTTATTTTCCAATTCCTCATCGAGCGCTAATGAGCGTCTGAAATAATTTTCGGCATTGTCGATTTGCTTTGCGCGAAGGCAATATATGCCGAGGTGAAACAGCTCTCCCGAAATACCTTCGCGGTCGTTTACCTTTTCGAAAATCTTTAAAGCTCGCCTGTAATACTTTGCCGCTCTGGTATTTTCACCGGTCTGAATATAGATATTACCCATAATACCGAGGTCATGGGCGAATCCGCGTGGATTATCTATTGTCTCATAAATATCCAGCGCCCGTCTGAGGTATTTGCGTGCCGAATCATAATCGCCCATCTGTTTATAAGTATTGCCAAGGCATCCGAGTATATTGGCTATATCATACGGGTTTTGAGTCATCTCGAATATTTCGAGTGACCGGTTAAAGTATTCCAATGCTTTATTATATTCATCTTTGCTGAAATATATATTAGCAAGATGTCCCGATTCATTTGCAATATTCTTGAAATCTTCGATTTCCTCGCTAATTTCCAGCGCAAGCTTGTGAAATTTGGTCGCTTTTTCGATTTTCCCCATGCGCTTGTTGATACTTCCAAGATATCCGAAAGCTTCGGCAACTGCGGCACGATCTTCGGTTTGCCTAAGCATTTCAAGTTCGCGCCAGAAATACTCATCAGCTTTCTCGAGTTCCTTCGTATTAAAATAGAAATTTCCAAGCGCCTTCAGTGAATCGATGATGCCCGGAATATTCTCTATCTCCTCGTTTATTTCCAACGCCTGCTTAAAATGCTGAACCGCTTTATCGTTCTCATTCATCTGGAAATAAGCTGTGCCGATATTGGCAAGTGTGTCAGCGACTTTGATGCGATTATTAGCTTTACGATATATCTCCAGTGCTTTCGTATAATGCTTATGAGCATCAGTATATTTCTCCTTATATACATAAGCAGTCCCAAGATTTGTTAAATCGCGTGGGATTCTCAACGCAGAGTTTTCTCCAATGGTCTTCTTCACTGCAGACTCAGTTGTCTCCGCATTAAATTCCTCAATTTCCCTGGCGATTTTGAGCGCGGCTTCGTGAAATTCAATTGCAGTGTCATAGTTACCGGTATTGCGGCTTGCCAGTCCCAGAATATTAAGCGCTGCGGACTGCATTTGAGCGCTGTCAGCGAGTTCTTGAGTGATATTATAAGCTTGATGTGCCGCATCTATTGTATGAGGATAGTCGGTTTTGTTATAGTTAGAAATAGCGATTCTAAACCATGCGGCAAAGCATATCGAATCATCGATATCATCGCATTCTAGAATCTTTTGCCATTGTGAGATTGCTTCATCATGGCGAGAATCCAGTTCGGCAAGCAAAGCGTCCCGCAAGATGATTCTCAAATCGATATTATGCTCGTTCAATTTCCCGATAGGTTCGGCAGTTGCAGAAAAGAAAAGCTTATCTTTATCGATTGTTCTATCGATGCGAGAAATGAGAAAAGCCACTTGTCCCACTAGATTTTCATTCCCCTCGACAATGAATTCCTGTGCATAGGGTTCAAAATGCACGAATACTGGGTCATCGAGTATGCTGCACAGAAATTTACTCCATATCTTTTTGCTCCAGACAGTTTTCCCAAGCTTTTCTTTCTCGAGTGTTTCAATTTGTTTAAGCGCTTCAGGTGTGCCACAGTTCTGAATAAGTGTTCTCAATGCGTCTGTATAAGCATCACCGGAAAGTTTCCAGGCATCATCATCGGGGATACCGGTGAGCGCTGATAGAAGGACTTGACGCAATTGCCACCGGAAATCTTCATCAGCAAACCATTCTTCATTACCGAGCTTCTGCTCGAGCAGTTTTAACTCTCCGGAAAAAACATCTATAAACGGAGTTAGCAAAACCATTTTTAAAACATCCATTATTTTATCTCCTTAACTTTCATTCTTATTACTTAATGCCCTGTGCTCGACATTATTTAAGATATACTACCATTTTGCTCGCTATTTTTCCATTTTCCGTCGTTGCTTTAACCAGATAAATTCCTGATAAGGTTTGCTCATCGGGGCGCCAAATGAATATGCAGGATGTAGGAGACATCTTATGATGTTGATTTTCTGAAGAATCATCGTCAATCGAGTTCACGAGAAATCTCTCATAATCCGCAATTCGTTTCCCTTGCAAATCAAATATCTCAATTGCAACCCCATATTCGTTGACACCTGATATCTGACACATAACACCTGAATTGAATGGATTCGGAAAGACATCGAGTGAAATTGTAGTCGGAAGGATATTCTCTTTTACTGAAGATGAATTAATAATCGAAATTGCTTCATCGCTTATATCGAATACATCTACATATTTGACACTGGATATTCTAATAAAGCAATTATCAATATTTTCCGGGACATCTGGGATACACCAGAGAAACATACCCGGATTGCTTGTTGAATCGATAATTGAAAGCCACAGACCATCTGAACCTGTGAATGAATACTCAAGCTTAACCCATGTGAAATTAGGGATTCCGCCTTTATTCCATCTGATTATCGCAGCGGAATTATCATCGAATATTTCACCACCATTCGGGATAATAATCTCGATGTATGGTCCCTGAACGGTGTAGTAATGCATCGAATAAAAGCCAAAAGTTTCAGGATTATTTCCGCTGATTTTTATAAAATACAATCCATCTACCGGGGGTTTGAATTCGATATGAAAGTTTTCATCCGAGAAACCGTCATCATTTGAAAAAATCGGTTCATCTCCGCATGAAGCATAAATTTCAGCATAAGTATTTATTTTCCCGGTTGTGTAAAATACATAAGTGCTTTCGGTGGCAGCTTGAAATTGAAACCAATCGCCTTCCCCACGCGGGTAGATAGCATCTTTCCATGTGGCTATTGTTTCGGCTGGATAAATGATGAATGCGCTGTCGCATGTCGAAGGAGCATCGGGGCGTGGTTCAGGTTCGATATTCATTACTGCGTAAGATATAATCGAATATCCCACGGGCATGCCAAGCGGCAGGAAATACCAGCCGTCGGTTGAACCACTCCATCCAAAATTGAGATGATATTCACCTGAATCGCGGTAGCCGTCGCATATTATCGAATGCCCGCCGGTCCAGTCGGATTGGTAGATTGCCATGTGTGCGGGTCTGTTGTTTATCATGTCGTCTGCAAGCACATCATAGAAAAGCGGTTCATCGCCATCCATATCAGTCGAGTTTTTATATCCCCATGTTTTATTGTAATACTCACCAATGACATTTGCGCCGGTGGCATATGAGCTGTAATTCGAGAAAACGGATACACCCGCTGCGAACATCAACTTTGCTGTAGTCGAATCGGAGGGATGATGATAATATGTGTAGTCATAATCGAATGTATCCACAGATGCCGATGGTGCATCTATCCAGATAGAAGGTTCGGTATAGACAGACCAATAGCAGTCATCTTCAGGGAACGAGACGAACGGTGGATATTCCCAATAGTTTATTATTTGCGCCATCGAAGTTGCAGTGCAGCCGGTGATACATCTATCGTGACTTTCGGGATCGATTGGGCACATAAGATTATACGGATATCCCTGATTCCATCGTGTATCAATCCAGGGTCCCCAGGTTTCTGTTGAAGCTATATATGCAGCATATTCTTTATCGCCGGCAAGATATTGTCTCCAAAGATTTCTGTTCTCTTCATGATTTTCCTGCGGCAATATATTGAATGCATTTATTCGCATGGAGATGTCTTGCTCGAGCATGTCGAGTAGAACATTATTCTGTGATTCATCGAAGACAAAATCGGATTCAAATGAATAAGCAATAACCGGTCTCAAAAACTTTTCAGGTGTTATTACAATATATCCCCGTGGCTTAAGAGTTGTCACAAAGAACAGTGTTTTGCCAGATTTATCATGAAAAGGGATAATTTCTTTTTTGGTAAAAGAAACATTTTTCTCGTCAGAAATTTTGAATTTTTCAGCAAAATTTTCATTGATTTCAAGATGATAGCTCACTACCGATCTAATTTCGGATAACGGAATCACTTCACAAAAACTTGTTCCAATCAACAATAGAAATATTGGTAAAGATATTGCCGTAATCCAAGAGCGCATTTTGGTCTCTCCTCGTTTAAATCTAATCACAGATAATATCCTTACTTTAGATTAAGAAAGCAATCTTTTTTATTTCTGTTGTGTGCTTGACAGACACAATATTGAGTTATTGTTAACTCATGCATTCAAAAATCAGATTCAATCTACGAATCAAATCCTGCAAAACTTTAAAGAAAAAGTTTGCCAATTCCAATCATGTAATTATTTTGTGATTCATTTATCATTACAATTAGTCTTTGAACGATAGATGTTTGAATTTGCAGTCAAAAATTTTCAAACGAGGAGGATGCAATGGTTCTCGAGGGTCTTTACTACACAAAGGAGCATGAATGGGCAAAGGTTGAGGATGATGTTGTTACAATCGGTATCACCGATTATGCCCAAAGCGAACTTGGCGATATTGTTTTTGTTGAACTTCCCGTAGCTGGAACTAATGTGAATGTTGGCGATGCTTTTATGACTATCGAAGCTGTTAAGGCGGTTTCCGATGCCTATTCTCCGGTTTCCGGCGAGATTATCGAGGTTAATGATGAACTAGAATCATCCCCGGATATTATCAATCGCGATTGCTATGGCGAGGGCTGGATAATTAAAATCAAGATGGCAAATCCCGATGAATTGAATTCGCTTCTATCTGCCGACGAATATAAAGCTCTTATCGGTGAAGAGTAATTGTAAACGCTTTCAATTATTCAGATGAATTGGTTTTTTTTTACCCGGATTTGTTTTTTCCTGTGCATTTGCAAAAGCTTTTTCGAAAAATGATGAAACAATTTCGGGAAAAGTCAGTCTATAATTATGAGAGCATTATTAATTGTCCTTAAAAACCATTTATAAAATGTGGGTCAATCGATAAAGAAAAAAACCGGAGGTTTTTAAAAAATGGATTTTCCATATCTTCCCTTAACTGAAAAAGACCGTCGTGAAATACTTGAAAAAATTGGCATGGGTTCAATAGATGAGCTTTTGGCGAAAGCCATTCCACCAGATATTCAGTTCACCGGGAAACTTCCAATTCCCGATGGACTATCCGAAGTCGAGGTCGAAAAGATTCTTACAGAGATTTCATCGCAGAATCCCGGCGCAAGCATGAAAAAGTTCATTGGCGGAGGTTCTTATGATATGTATGTTCCCGCTGTCGTGGATGAAATATCCGGTCGACCTGAATTCTACACTGCATATACACCGTATCAGCCCGAGGTTAGTCAAGGTACATTAACCGCTGTTTTTGAATATCAATCGATGATGACCGCATTGACCGGTATGGAGGTCTCGAATGCATCCATGTATGACGGGGCTTCTGCAACCGCAGAAGCGGCAATTCTTTCCATTCACAAGACAAAGCGCAAGCGAGTTCTTTATTCACAGGCTCTAAACCCGCTTTACTTGAATGTGCTGCGGACTTATCTTCAGGGCTTTGAAGTGGAGCTTGTGCCTGTCCCGATGAGCGACGGGCAGACAGACCATGAAGCTCTTGCTAAAATGGTCGATGATAATACCGCATGTTTTATTCTGCAAAATCCAAATTTTTTCGGCGTTATCGAGGATGGTGCAAAATTCGGCGATACCGTTCACGCAACGGGAGCGCTTTTTATCGTGGTCGTTACAGACCCGTTCAGCCTTGGGATTCTCACTCCTCCCGGTGAATACGATGCTGATGTTGTTGTCGGTGAGGCTCAACAGTTTGGCAACTATGTGTCATACGGAGGTCCATATCTTGGTTTTTTCACAGCAAGAAAACAGTTTATCCGCACTATGCCGGGGAGAATTGTCGGTTTGACAAAGGATGTAGATGACAAACGCGGATTCGTCATGATTTTCCAGACACGCGAGCAGCATATCCGCCGGGCGCGGGCGACATCGAATATATGCACAAACCAGCAGCTTTGTGCATTAAGAGCAACGGTATATCTTGCGCTTCTCGGGGCGAAAGGTTTTTCCGCAATGTCAAATTTGCTTTTCAACAGAGCGCATTATCTTGCCGGGCAACTGACTAAAATCGATGGTATATCACTTCTTTTCGATGCGCCGTTTTTCAGAGAATTCGCAATTAGACTGCCGGGCAAAGCTTCGATGTTTGTCGAATCCTTTGCCCGCAAGAATATTTTACCCGGTCTCGATGTAAGCAAGTTTATTCCATCGATGGAGGATGTTCTTCTCATTGCTGTCTCCGATAAATACAGCAAAGCCGATATGGATGAATTTATTCAAGAACTGAAAAAATGAGAAATTGAGAGTAATAGAAATGGCATTTTATCGATTAATTCAGCCAAAACTAAAAGTAAAATAAAGGGGGATGAATGAAACGGATAGTAGCTCTATACTTGATATTTATTGGTCTAATCTTTATTGCAGGCTGTGGGGGAGAAGTTAAGGCAAAGCTTGGTTTTGTCAAACCGGGGTTCGCCAAAGCGCCACCGGAGATTATGTATAAAATTGTCAATGCCGGCGATGCATTTTCAAATCCCGATGCGAACACCATAATTATCGAAACCATCGACAGCACGATTTTCAATGAAGACGGGACACAGGTGCAGTATTCATATTCGCTTTCCAAACCGTTGACACCTCAAGGTATGCAGGATGAGAAAACCGCTGATTTCGGCTATGACAGCCAGATGATGTTAGTTGAAATTCTCTATGCAATGGTCATTCATCCCGATTCAACAATTGAATTTGTGCCCGACAGCGAAATAATCGACCAGGTAGCCTCGGATGGCATGGCGGAAATGGATATTTATTGGACGAACTTGCGAAAGAAAATCGTTAATTTCCCCCAGCTTTATTCGGGCGATGCTATTGCAATTGCATACAAATACACGATGCTCAAACCCTATTTCGAGGGTGTTATTTCGGGTATTGGAGGTTTTCAGTCATCCGAGCCGATTCATTACAACCGTTCGACAAATTTCGTTCCTGCGTCGATGGCATCGGGGATAAGGCATAAAATCAAAAATGATACCGAGAGCTGGGTAAGGTTCAGCGAATACGAAAGCGGCGACTATCATGTATTTGTGTGGGAGGCTGATAGCACACCGGCGCTTGTCAGTGAGGTCGGGATGCCACCGGCTTCGAAGTTTGTCCCGCTTGTTATGTTCTCGAATGTAACATGGAAACAGCTTTCTCAAAAGGCATTCGATATTACCGAACCGCCGATGCTAATCAAAGACCCGGAAATCGAAAAGACTATTACCGCTATAGTTGAAACATGCAAGACCGAAATTGATTCGATAAGCGCAATCGGTCTCTGGGTGGCGCAAGAAATCAGATATGTAGGTCTATCTCTTGGGGACAAGGAGGGCATAACTCCACATGATATTAATGAGACATTCGATGCAAAAGCCGGTGTTTGCAAGGATAAATCGGCTCTCGCGGTTGCGATGCTTCGACAGGCTGGTTTTGAAGCGTATAATGTCCTTACAAATCCTGTAGGGCATGTTGTATATGATATTGCGGCAAACCAGTTCAATCATCAGATTGTCATGGCGAAAACGAGAAGTGGGAAGGAAATATATATCGATGTTACGGATGATATTTGCAGAGACCTTCTTCCTGGATACTACAGCAAACGCGCATACCTTATTCTTTCGGAAAAAGGGGTGGATTTAAAATATTTCGACATTGTTCCCGCCGATAAAAACATGGGGAAAATCGATGCGCGAACTACAATCGATGAAGCGGGCAACCTGAATAGTGTCGTGGAAATTTCCGGTGCCGGGCTTTATGACGAGGTTATTCGTCAGATTGGGCAGTATCTGGAAAAAGAAGACCAGAAAAGATTTTTCAGGCAACTGATAACGCAAATCGACCCGGGCGCTAAGCTTATCAGTGCAAAAATTGAACCCGAGCCGGTGAAAATACTCGCAAAACCTGCAAAAATTACAATCGAATATGAAGCCCCGGATTTTGCTATTACAGCGGAAAATTATTTGCTCATTACAGTTCCTTCAGCTTTGCATATTTATGATATTCTTAGCGCTTCGATTGCCGAGAATCTGAAGCTCGAAGACCGCAAATACCCTCTCTGGTTCATGTACACATTTGGAGCGGAAATGAATGAGGTTATAGAACTGCCGGTCGAATATGAACCTAAGAGTATCCCCGGGGATGTCGAAGTAAATAATCCATATCTGAAATACTCGATGAACTATGAAATCGATGGCAGGATTATTAGATATCATAGTGTCTTAAAGCTTAATGATGTGGATATTCCGCTGAGGAATTACGCTGAATTTCGTGATGCTCATACCGAATATAAAAATTCTGAAAAGGGAATGCTGTTTCTTAATAAGGAATCCGATTGATAATCTGATAATTTATAATAAAAAATCTTCATATAAAAACAGGGAGTAAGCTATGAGAAGAATAATCGCAATAACCATAGTGTTCACAGCGCTTCTCTGCGCATTCGATTTTTCGGGTGATACTCGGCTATCGCCGAATTTGAAGGAGCTAATTGAATCCGTACCACCGGCAGAAGATTTCCCAAATGCCTCGTATTACATTTTGATAGACAGCATGATAGTTAAAATGCTGCCGGGTGGTGGCTATGAAAAGGAACACTATTATCTGGCAAAGGCTTACACATACCGAGGCAAAAAGACTCTCGCAAATTTCAAGATTCTTTATAATCCTGATTTTGAAAATGTCGAGCTACTTCGTGCAAGAACAATAAATGCCGATGAGGTTATTCCCGTGGATGAACCCGAGGTGAATGAAATAAACCCACCTGCATATTCAAAAGCAGCGGTCTATGCAAAGATGACACAGATGGTGGCTTCGCTACCGGCATTTGCGGAAAGCTCGATAATCGAGATACATTATAAAATAACAGCAGCAAACCCACCTGTTCCATTTGGCGGATTCAAGATTCTTGTCGAGGAAAATCCTGCAAAGAAGATTTTCTTCGCTCTTTCTTCATCCTCAGGCGAGAAAGTGAACTATCTGTCGGTATCGAATGCACCAGAACCGAAAATTTCGGGGCAGCAAACAGGTTGGACTATCGAAAACTATCGGGGTATTCAATTTGAGCCTGATATTCCACCCATAAGAGAAATTTTACCAACTATTATCTATACTGCATCACGAAATTGGCAAAATGAATCGGAATCGATTGCCGGTATGTTTCTTCCTCATACGATGCCCGACGATAAAATTGCCGCAGTTGCGGAATCGCTTGCATCCGGGACTATATTCAAAGACAAAAAACATGCACTCGAATCGATTGTATATTATTTGCAGGAGAATATCAAGAAAATCAACATCAACCCCAATTTAATAGGCTATCGCCCCAATGACGCCGCAATGGTTTTTGAAAACGGTTACGCCGATAGCAGAGATATGGCGGTTCTTCTTATTGCGATGCTAAAGGTTCTCGAAATCGATGCTTATCCAATTCTTGTGAATAGCCATGGCTCGAGTATCCGAGATATACCATCGGTGCATCAGTTCAATAGAGTTGCTGTACTGGTCGATGTCGATGGTGAGAAAATATTTATCGACCCAATGGAGCAATATGCCTCGACAGGTTTTATCGAGAGCGCCAATGGCGAGAGAGCTTTCGTGATAAAACCCGGCAGAAGCGAACTGGTGGGAATCCCAAATATTCGATCCGGGGACAATAGTGCGACATACACCTACGATTTCCAGATAAAGGATAATGGCTCCGTATCGGGTTCGGTTCGCACCGATGCTCTGGGCGAAACCGCAGCACGGCTCAGGGAAGATTTCCGACATGCAAAGAAAAGTAAAACGAAACAGAGATTCCAGAAAGCGGCATCGAATATTGCCGATGGCGCTAAAATCAAGGGCGATAAGGAATTGAAGGGTATCGATGTTAATTCGGGTCATGCAACCGCAAGTTTCTCGATGACTGCGGATGGATTCTTGACAATTCAAGACCGGATGGCTATTTTATGGATGCCTCAAGCGCCGTTCGATTTGATTTCATTACCTGATATCTCGATGGATGTAAGAGAATTTCCACTTTTTCTTGAAACCCCATTGCGCTATGAAAAGCGAATAAATATTGAGTTTCCTGTGAAATATGCCGTTGTATATTCTCCTCCGGAAACTCACATCGAGAACGAAGTCGGTTCTATCGATATATCATCGAAAGTCGAAGGAACAATGCTAAGTGTAGCTGTTAATCTTTCATTAAAGAAGAAAAGAATATCCACAGATGAATATAAAGAAATAAAAAAACTCATTAGAACAATGACTGCGAAGCGTTTCAGAATTGTTCTTTTTGAGAATCAGACATAATGAAAGAGGGTCATCGTAAGAATGAGTGATTAGCGGAGAAATAATCCATTAAGAAGAAAATCCAACAGGATGAATTGGTAATCGGTGTTCATGTATTTATAAGCGATGACCGATAACTGAGAATTTTTTTCTCTGTATGCTCGGTGGTTTTTCTATGTGGTTTGGTGGGACATTTTTGCATTTTGATATTTTATTTTTTAATTTTGATATTGTTATCGGGAGGTTTGGATGAAACGGAGAATTACATGGCTTACATCGGTAGCGCTAATACTTGTGATTGTTACTATTGTTTATGCCGCTGAAACAAACATCTATAAGCAAATTAAGCTGGTTGGTGAAGTTATAAAAACAGTTTATCGTGATTATGTTGACACTATCGACTATCGGAAGCTAGTGAAAGGCGCAATTGACGGTATGACCGCTACACTCGACCCTCACACGGTGTTTTTTACCAAACAACAGTATGAAGAACTTCGTGTTGATACACGCGGTTCATTTGGCGGGCTTGGAATCCAGATAGGAATGAGAGAAAAATGGCTCACGGTTATAGCGCCTATCGAGGGAACGCCTGCATATCGAGCTGGAATTCAGGCGGGAGATAAGATTATTAAAATCGAGGGCAAAACTACACGCGGTATCACAACTGAAAAAGCGGTTCAACAATTGCGCGGTGAACCCGGAACTAAAGTTACAATTACAATCGAGCGAGAAAGTGAACTTAAACCATTCGATGTTACTATTGTGCGGGATATTATCGAGATAAAACCCGTGCCATACTATGGTTTGACTGATGAGGGTATCGGTTATATTCGATTGGTTACTTTTTCATCCGATGCCGGGAATGCAATTGGACTTGCGCTTGCAGACCTCACCAATCAAGGTGCGAAAGGTATAATCCTCGACCTTCGAAGCAATCCCGGCGGTCTCTTGAGTCAAGCTGTCGAAGTTGCAAGCCATTTTCTTGGAAGAGAAGCTCTTGTCGTTTATACCAAAGGACGCTCGACTTATCAATCGAGAGAATACTACACCGAGGATATAGGAGAATATCCCGAAGGACCACTGGTTATTCTTGTCGATGGCGGCAGTGCATCGGCATCGGAAATCGTTGCGGGTGCAATTCAGGACCATGACAGGGGATTGATTCTTGGAAGAAATACATTCGGTAAAGGATTGGTCCAGTCGGTTAAACCGATGCCCGGTGGGACAGCACTAAAAATTACAACCGCGAAATATTATATCCCGAGCGGAAGATGTATTCAAAATGAAAGCTATCTAAATAGCATCTATTCATCGGTAATTTCCGATACAATCGAGTGGAATCCCGAGGAAATGGATCCATGGGATTTTGAAACAGAACCGGCGGATACCGATACCACCGAAGCCGAAAAACCTTTGTTTTACACAACAAGCGGCAGATTTGTTTATGGCGGAGGAGGAATAGCGCCGGATATCGATTCTAACCCACGGAAGCTTAATAAGCTCGAAATTGAATTATATCGAAAAGGATTGTTCTTCGGTTTTGCGATTCATTATATTGCCGAGCATAAGCGCGAATTAAAATCTCCCGATTTTGAGATTACAACTCAAATGGTTCAGGAATTCAGGGAATTTATGACAGATAAAGAGTTTGAATACGAGACCCGCGCGGAAGTTATTCTTAATCAGATAGACTCGATAGCGGTCGATGACAATCTTTCGGAGGCAAGTCTTGCCGGTCTGGAAACTCTACACAGCCAGCTTAAACTCGAAAGAGAAAGTGAATTTGAGAGAAGCATCGATTTAATCCGCAGAGAAATTAGACGACAGCTTATTAATTCGTTATGGGGCGAGAAAGAGAGGTATCGGCTCGTCGATATCAAAACCGATGAGACAATTCAGCGAGCTATCGAGATTATTGCAAATCCCGATGAATATGCCGGATATTTCGAGGTGAAAACTAAAGAGCACGGCTCATTAGAAGAAACTGAAGATGAATAAAAGAATTCAGAATTAAGAATTCAGAATTAAGAATGTATAATGTAAAATGTAGAATGAAAAAATATCTGAACCACGGATAACACAGAATGCAGAATTCAGAATGAATTCCCTCACCCCCAGCCCCTCTCCCAGCGGGAGAGGGGAGCGAGAAAGTCCTTCTCCCACGGGAGAAGGATTTAGGATGAAGGGAAAATTTATCTGCGGTCTCCGCGCTCTCTGCAGTATAAATGTCTTTGGGGTGTGTGGGGGCAATTTTGCGTTGATAATTGCTAATTTTACATTGAGTTTTTTTTCTCTGTGTTCTCTGTGACTAATTTATCAGGGGTGCGGGGCAGGGAGACCCCATACCCTAAACCCTATATCCTTTTTTTGAGGAGGATAAATAATGACAAAGCTTTTATGGGAACTTGAAAGAGACGGTAGAACAGGCATGAAAATTCCCGAACGAGATGTGCCGGAGTATTCACTTGTTGGAAATCTTCCTGGAGCGATGCTCCGTAAATCCCCCAACGGATTACCTCAGGTTTCCGAACCTCAGGTGGTGCGTCATTTTGTCGAACTTTCGACAAAGAATCATCATGTTGATAAGGGTTTTTATCCACTCGGTTCGTGTACAATGAAATATAATCCGAAACTTACGGAACGGATTGCATGTCTTGCTGGTTTTACAGGACTTCATCCACATACACCCGATGAATACGCACAGGGCGCGCTTAAACTGATGCGCGATATGGGCAAACTCCTATGCAATATCGCTGGTCTCGATGCGATTACTTTGCAGCCCTCGGCGGGTGCGCACGGTGAGTTCACAGGACTTTTGACTATCCGCAAGTATCATGAATCGAAAGGTAATCTGCGCAAGAAGGTCGTGATTCCCGATTCATCTCATGGCACAAATCCGGCATCGATTGTTTTTAGCGGATGGCAGCCTGTCGAGATAAAATCCGGACCCGATGGCAGAATAGATATCGTCGAACTCGAACCGCATCTCGATAATGACCTTGCGGCTCTGATGGTTACAAATCCCAATACTCTCGGAATTTTTGAGAGCGATATAAAGAAGGTAGCGGAATTGCTTCATTCGGTCGATGCGCAGCTTTACATGGACGGCGCAAACATGAATGCATTGCTTGGTATCGCCCGACCGGGTGATTTTGGTGTCGATGCGCTGCATTATAACCTGCATAAGACTTTTTCGACACCACATGGCGGTGGCGGTCCGGGTTCCGGTCCCGTTGCGGTCAAAGAACATCTCGCACCATATTTGCCCAAACCGATTGTCGTCGAGAAAAGCGGCAAGTTTACTAAACTAATACTCGATTACGACACTCCCGACTCGCTTGGAATGCTTCAAGCATTTGCGGGTGCGTTCGGAGTTATTGTAAAGGCATACACATATCTACTGCTTATGGGTGCGGAAGGAATCAGGCGAGTAGGGGAGGATGCCGTGCTTAATTCAAATTATCTCTGCGCTTTGCTGAAGGACAAATATGATTTGCCGTATGATGTTACACCGATGCACGAGTTTGTGCTTTCGGGCGAGTTTTTGAAGAAGCATGGTATCAAAACACTCGATATCGCCAAACGTCTGCTCGATTTCGGATTTCATGCCCCGACTATCTATTTCCCGCTTATTGTCCATGAGGCGTTGATGGTCGAACCGACTGAGAATGAGACAAAAGAGACACTCGATGAATTTGCCGAAGTAATGTTGAAAATCCTCAAAGAAGCGCAGACAGCCCCCGATAAACTCCGTGAAGCTCCGACAAACACACCTGTCCGAAGACTCGATGAACTCGAAGCGAATAAGAACCCTATTCTGACATGGCGCTAGAATACAGGATTAAGGATTAAGAATTACAGGATTAAGGACACTTGACACTTGAAAAGCGAATGTGATGCGTGCCAATCATCAATTCGTGTTATCTCGCAATCTGGCTTGCTACTGCGGATTCTGTCAGGAGGAATCCAGCAATAGTCGCGGTCATCAAGCACGCTAATGTTCCCGCTATCATAGCTCGCAGCCCGATTCTCGCCAGGTCATGCTTTCGCTCGGGGGCAATTCCGCCTATTCCGCCGATTTGTATAGCTATCGAGCTGAAATTTGAGAATCCGCACAGCGCGTATGTCGCTATTATCACGGACCGTGCGGACAACTGGTTTGCAGGATCGCTCAGAATATTGGCAAGATGTGTGTAAGCCACAAATTCATTTACGACTGTCTTTTCGCCAATCAAGTATCCTATTGTAACGCAGTCTTTCCATGGAACTCCCATGATAAATGCAATCGGTGCGAATATCCAGCCTGCGATTTTCTGGAACGACAGAGTCCAGTCCGTGGCGAACATGTAATTTATACCCGAGCTAAATAATCCGAGCATCCAGTTTGCCAATGCGATAAGCGCAATAAAAGCGATAAGCATCGCACCGACATTAAGAGCGAGTCGGAGTCCGGTCGCAGCGCCATTCGCAGCGGCATCGATGATATTTATGTCGGTCTTCGGAAGTTTAATTGTAACTTTCCCCGCAGTTTTAGATTTCTCCGTTTCGGGCAGTATTATCTTTGCCATAACAAGTGCTGCCGGTGCGGACATTATGCTTGCCGAAACCAGATGGCCAGCTATAGTGGGAAATATTCCCATCAACATACCAACATAAGCCGCCATAACACCTCCCGCAACGGTGGCAAATCCGCCTGTCATAATCGCCATAAGTTCGGATATCGTCATTTCCGAGACATAAGGACTGACAACGAGAGGCGCTTCGGTTTGCCCGACAAAGATGTTTGCAGAGCAGGATAGCGATTCCGAACCTGATGTGCCGAGCACATATCGCATAAGCCATGCGAAAAAGCTGACCAGTTTTTGCATCACACCGAGGTAATACAGAATTGACATAAGAGAGGAGAAAAATATAATTGTCGGAAGGACATTAAATGCAAAGAATGCGCCGGCATTGACAATCATATCGGTGGATTGTATCGTGCCGCTCGCGGTGCTTTCGATTACCGGGAGTTCGTTCACAACAAGATTACCGAATACAAACCTTGCGCCCTCCTGACTGAATGATAAAAGCTTCACCACAAGATCGTTCATCCATGTGAATATCATTTTGCCGACAAAAGTTTTGAAAATCAGTAATGCAAAACATATTTGCAGGATAATCCCGCCAATAACTATTCGCGGACTGATGCGCTTTCTATGCTTCGATAGTCCGTAAGCAATCAGCAAAAGGGTTATCATTCCTAAAAAACTTATAAGACGATGCATTTAAACCTCAATTTTAGTTAGTAATAGAAGTTGCATTATTGGATTCATCAAGAAAGAGATATCCAATAATACTCAATAATAAATAAGAAATATTAAAAATGACAGATTTAAATGCAGAAAGCAAAATAAAATGAACAAGGAATTTAGAGTGCTTGCTCCCTTGAACCCTTATTTCAATAGCATAGGATACTTTCCTCGATGAAAACAAGTTTATATTGAATTTGTGAATTACGATTAAACTAAACAAGTTATTGACAAATATTGATTCTACAATAATATTATATAATTATGAATAAGACTGCACAATATATCGGATATTTCTTAAACCTGGTGCTTCTATTTTTTATAGTTGCTATCGGTAGTGCACTTTTTTCATTAGGTGAAAGAATTCCGTCAATTCCATTACCTGCCGGAGCACGTCTTGGCATCGAAGTGATATTCTATGTTCTTATTCTGTTCTTTTTTTATTCGGATAGGAAATTTGATATCGATATCTGGATTCGCTCACTTTTACTGTTTATTATTTTGCGAATATTCCAGAGCTTTTCATGCTGCATAGTAATAAAAGTAATTGCCGGAGATTCAATCACCTTTGCAAATGCCTTTCGTTCTGCTCTTTATGAACATTCCATTCTTCATATGATCCAATTCCTATCCATACCGTTTCTTGCATTCCCGATAATATTCGGATATGCTCGGGCGCAAACCGAGAAAGAAATCGAGGAATTTTCACAGTATATAGAGGAAGAGGAACTCGTGCAAAAAGCGCCATCCCCGTTGGATATGGAAGAGCAAATAATACCCATTCGGATATGGAAAGAATTTTTCCAGACAGAATCAGTCGAGGATATCAAAGCGCTTCTTACAGGAATAAAACTGTCAGATTACTTAAAAAATATTGTTGCTCCCGAAGAGGAAGAAGTTCAAACTGTTTCTGATATCAGTGATCTCCTGAAAGAGCTTATTCCCACTGAAGTCGGTCAAGTTGCTCTTTCAGATGTTTCAATTGATTCAACACAAGCGGTTGAGGTTTCCGATGCGCAACCACAACCACCCGAAACTGTGGCTGAAATCCCTACTATTTCACAAACATCGACGATTTCACCCTCAACTGCTGAAGATACCCCGATGCCGGTCTCAGAATTATCTGAACTCGAACAGCTTCTTAATGTAGCTGAATCCTCCGGCATTGGTGAATCTATTGAAGATAGCGATAAAACCGAGGAAATAAAGATTGAAATGCCTATCGAAACTGTTCCGCAAGAACCTGTGGAACCAACCGAACAGATATCATCTGATATAATCGAATCTCAGATTACAGACGAAATTCCGCAGCAACCGTCATTAGAAATTCCCGAATCCGATGAATTTGCAGAATCCACCGAATCGATTAGTCAGGATTTAACACAGGGATTACCGGATATTCCACTCGAGTTACCTGACAGTTTAATGCCAACCGGGGTTGTTGAAAGTGCAGAAACAGAAATTCCTATTGAGGCACTTGAGTCTCCCGAAACAATAGAAGAATTTGTACCAATGCAGGTCGAAGAACCCGAATCGGGCGGGTATATAATTAACTCGGGGAATGATTTTTTCAAGATTTCACTTAGAAAACTGATAGAACTTAATCAGGGTAAACAAGGTGCTCAGTTGCTCGAGCGACTTATCAAGCGTGGAGCCAATTTTGAGCTTACTATTCCCATGACTTTACTTATTCCTCAGCTTAAGGAAGGAAGAGCGGCGCTGACTGTTGAATATATATACAGCGAAATTCCTATCGAACTTGTGAATTTTATGTCATCCGACCAAAGTGGAGACCTTTCCGAAATTGAACTCGAATTGCCTCTTCAAGAAATTATGTCTCAAACCAATCCTAAGGTTATTTTTGGCAGTGAAGCTTCACAAGAGGATTCCAAATGGTCAAAATCAAGCCAGGAAATTAATTTAGATAACGCATTTGAAGACCTTGCCCTTAAAACCGATGAATCCGGCGGTGATGAAGCAGCAGTCGTTATAACCGAAACTAAGGAATCCGATATTTCAGAAGAAATTCCATTTACGACAATTGAGGAAACCACACTCAATAATGAAACCGGTGATGGTTTCTCACCGGAACTTATTGAGTTTGCAACTAACTATGGTGTTGCTCCGATGATGGAACTTTCTGAGAAAATTTCAGCTATACTTCTATGTCCCGTTGAAGCACATGCCGGTAAAACACTTCCCCTAGTTGAATGGTGTGCACTACATAGTTTTTCACCCAAATGGGTGAATACCCCATGTTATTTTTTTGTGGATTCTGAAACTACATCCTCAGTCGTTAGAATTGCGTCCGGAATGAAAACCGAAAGAGATGCCATAGTATTTATTACGGACTCAAATGAAATACAAACACTAATGCAGATAATCGATTCCGCCGGTGAAGCTGTCGGACATATAGAATCACCGATTCATCTGGAGCTTTCTCCCGCCGAAGCTTTACCGATCGCTTCGAATAATCTAATCAAGGATGTTGAGGGATACAATGGCATCTGGGCGAGTCTCCCCGGTAAAACTATCGCTATTGCATCGGCAGTTTCCGATGATGAAGACCATTTGGCGGAAATCGCCGGTGTGGGAACAAAATTTGTGGAACTTTTACTGGGTACGGGAAGAATATTTGCTACATGGCAGCAAGCTGTTTTATATTCTGATGGATGGATATTGGGATTGATGCCTATGTCTGGAGGAATTATTATTCTTGAACTTCCAGAAAACAGGATAATTCAAGAAATTAAACCGGAACTACAGAGAGTTTCACAATCACTCCTGTGTAATGTTCAATAATGGAGGTAAGATATATGATTACATTGATTATAGCAGGATTAGCGATTGCAGTTTTGGCATTGGGTATTTTTATAGTTGTTCTTTGGAAACGAATGAGCCAATCGGAATCTGAGGTACAGTCTAATGCGGAATCTCAATCTGCTAAAATTCCTGCAAATATACAACCTCATGTTCCAATTCAAACAGAAATTCAGGAAAAAACTCCAACAGTGCCTTCAAAGTTTTCTATTCCCAAACCCGATATCCCACCGAATTCAAGAATTGAGCTTCTAACAGAATATTATACCAAGTTACCGGGCATTATCGGTTCCATGATATCTGATAGATTCGGACAAGCAATTGCTGTTGATACCGATCTTTATCTTGATATAATATCGACACCGGCATATATTGTTGAAGTTTTAAGTTTATCCAAGCATGATAAGCTTTCTATTGGTAAGACAAAACGAGTTCTTCTTCTTGGTGAAGGTTCATATTGGATAATCGGTGAGCTGGTAACTCTTTCATTTGCTTTATGGTTCGAAAGAGATATTCCGGTAACCGATGGTTTGGAAATATTTAGGGATTTTGAAGTAAATCTGGCAAATAGTTTAAAGCATTATTATACTAATATTTGGTAAATAATCGGGAGGACTGATGGCAACTGTAAAAGGCGTAGTTGAGCGTCTATCGCAGATTAAGGGAGTTGTAGGAAGTATTCTTGTAGCTAAAGATGGTCTTGTTGTGGCAAGTAATCTTTCGGTGCAGGTTCAGGATGAAATTGTTGCCGCAATGATTTCCGCTATCGGCAGCACAGCTGTTAAAGCATCCGAAATGATGGGGCAGGGAAATCTTAAGAACATTGTTCTCGAAGGTGAAAAAGGCAAGGTTTTCCTGACCGATGCAGGAATTGGTTATCTTGGTGTACTAACTGCAACTGAAGCAAATATTGGTCTCGTTAGACTTGAATTAATGGAAGCTTCAAAAACACTGATTAAACTCACTGCGGGAGTGGCATAACAGAGCATGTCAACAGTTAACTTTGCAAATCGAGAGATAACATGCAAGATTGTCTATTATGGACCGGGACTTTCTGGTAAGACAACGAATCTTCTTTTTATTCACAAGAAGATTCCTGCGAAACATCGGTCAGATATGGTGTCTCTTGCCACTGACGGCGACAGAACTTTGTTCTTCGACTTTTTGCCGCTTGTAACTCATGCTGTTAAAGGATTTACAACGAAGTTCCAACTATACACGGTTCCGGGACAGGTTTTTTATAATGCAACAAGAAAGCTGGTACTTCAAGGCGTTGACGGTATTGTTTTTGTTGCGGATTCATCATGGGGTAGAATGAATGACAATCGTGAAAGTTTTATAAACATGAAGGAGAACCTTCTGGAATATAGTTTGCCTATCGAGGAAGTGCCGTATGTCATTCAGTTTAATAAAAGAGATTTACCCGATATTGCACCCGCTGAATATATGAATCATTTGCTAAACAGGGAGCAACAAAGGGTTCCAATATTTGAAAGTATTGCAACACAGGGTGTTGGTGTTTTTGAGACACTTAATTCTATATCGAGAATGGTTCTTGTTAAATTAATTAATGAACTTTCAGCAAGTAAGGAGAATTGATATGCCAAGACATAGATTTATAACGTTGGAAGAACAAAAGCAGCTTGATGTGGTTTTACGAAACTTGCTGAAAAACTCTGATGCAAAAACAGCACTCTTGCTCGACCAGGGTGGATTCCTTATGTCGGTGCAGGGATTTACAGAACATCTTGACCCGCAAACCATTGCAGTTCTTGCAGCCGGCGCTTTTGCAACTACTCGGGAACTGGCTAAATTAATTGGCGAGGAAGAGTTTACAGTCATGTTCCATCAGGGGAGACGAGATAATATTCATATTGCTGCAGTCGGGAAAGATGCATTACTGGTGATTATTTTTGAGAATACTACTACTATAGGTATGGTCAGGCTGTTTGCTCGGGAAGGAGCTAAAAAGCTTACGGCTCTTCTTAGTGTAATTAATCAGCGCAAAACACAAGCGCCGATGGGCAATATACCCATGCAAGCCTAGGTATTTAATATTCAGAATTATATCGCTATCCCGCACAATCAAATGCGAAATGGGAAATTGTTTTGCCAATTACCAACTACAAACCGATAAATGTGTAAAATTAAAACTCATTATTGACAGATTATATTATCGCATTATTTTAATGTTTCGACTATAAATTTAAAAAGCGAGATAATGATATGAAACGAGTTGGCGTATTCATCTGTCATTGCGGTGTCAATATCGGCCGGACTGTCGATGTTAAGCATGTCGCTGAGGTTATGTCACATGAAAAAGGTGTAGTCGTTGCTTCTGATTATCCCTACATGTGTTCCGACCCCGGACAGAAAATGATAAAGGATGCCATTATGGAGCATTCACTCGATCGCATCGTTATCGCATGTTGCTCGCCAACACTTCACTCGCAAACTTTCGGGCGGCTTATCGACTCCGCAGGATTGAATAGATATTGTCTCGAAATTGCAAATATTCGCGAGCAGTGCTCATGGGTTCATGAAGATAGAGAAAAAGCAACCGGCAAGGCGATTTCGCTTGTGAAAGCAGCCGTTGCAAAGGCGAGGTTGCTTGAACCACTCGATGAATTCCATGTCGGTGTAACTCACGAAGCGCTTGTAATCGGTGCGGGCATCGCCGGCATTCAGGCTGCACTCGATATCGCCGATGCAGGTTTTCAGGTTGACCTGATTGAAAGAGACTCATCCGTTGGCGGGCACATGGCGCAACTCGACAAAACTTTCCCGACACTCGATTGCTCCGCATGTATCCTGACGCCAAAAATGGTCGATGTTTCGCAACATGGAAATATTAATCTGCTCACTTATTCCGAAGTCGAAAGCGTCGATGGTTTTGTCGGCAATTTCAAGGTTAAAGTAAAAGTCAAAGACCGCCATGTAGATATGGAGAAATGCACCGGCTGCGATTTATGCACACAAAATTGCCTAGTCAAATACATTCCCCAGCGGCGCGAAATGCATTCGGTCGAGGACCGACTAGAGGATGATATTAAAGCTTTTCTGGATGATACAATCGACAAATACGGCACTGAAAAAAAGGCGCTGGTCCAGGTTCTTCTCGATGTCAACACGCATTATAATTATCTTCCCGAGAATGCCGTGAGATATATCAGCGAAAAGCTTACTGTTCCTGTATCGAAAGCGTATCAGGTTGCGACTTTTTATACCGCATTCAGTCTCGAACCGCGGGGGAAGCATATCGTGAAAGTCTGCATGGGAACAGCATGTCATGCAAAAGGCGCACCGAGAGTACTCGAGGAAATCGAGCGACGGCTTGGAATAGAGAGCGGTGAAACCACACCGGATATGCGATACAGCCTCGAGACCGTCAATTGCCTTGGATGCTGCGCACTCGGTCCGGTGGTTACTATCGATGATACATATTATCACACCGAGCCATCAGATGTTATTCCGCTTTTCGATAAATTTGAGAAGGAGGAAGAATAAAGGATAGACCGAGGAAATATTTGCACGAAATATCGAATTATGAATCATAGTTTGTAATTAAGTATCGGAGAGATCATGGATAAGCTAATAATAGATGGAATCGAGGTCGAAGCAGATTCTTCGCGAACAGTTCTTGAAGTCGCACAGGAATTGGGTATCGAAATCCCGACTCTGTGCAGTCATAAAGCGCTTTCGTCATCAGGTGCCTGTAGAATGTGCGTTGTCGAGACGATATGGAAGGGAAAATCGAGTCTCGAGACTGCTTGCACATATCCCGCATGGGCTGGCGAGGTTAAGACCGATTCGGATATGGTGATTCGAGCCAGAAAATTTATCCTTCAGCTTATGCTCGCAGAAGCACCTAAATCAGAGAGAATTCAGGAACTTACCGCCCGATATGGAGTAACCGACACACCGTTCGCAAAGCGCAAAGACAATTGGAACGATAAGTGCATAATGTGCGGATTATGTGTTCGCGCTTGCAATGAAATTATGGAAATCGGTGCAATTGGATTCGCTGGACGAGGTGATAAACGAATTGTAGGAACACCTTTCGATAAATCGAGCGATGTGTGTGTTTTATGTGGAGCATGTGCCGAAATATGCCCGACAGGCGCTATCGATATCGAGGACCATACCGACCTGAAACCAATCCCGCTGCTGTCGGAATTCAACATGGGACTCGAAAAACGACCTTCAATCTACATCCCGTTTCCGCAAGCAGTGCCGAAAGTTCCAGCGCTGAATGAGCAAAGCTGCATGTATTTTTTTAACGGTTCATGTCGAGTGTGCGAGAAATTCTGCGGTCCCGATGCAATCAAATTTGAACCGACAGAGAAACAGTTAGAATTGAATGCCGGCGCTATCGTTGTCGCTACCGGCTTCGACCAGTTCAATCCAGAATTGAAACCCGAACTAGGCTATCAGGATTATAACAATGTCATCACAGGGCTTGAATTTGAACGATTGCTCTCGCCATCGGGACCTACGGGCGGCGAAATTCTCATTAACGGCAAAGAGCCGAAGAAAGTCGTGCTCATCCATTGCGTCGGTTCCCGCGATGAAACTGTCGGCAATGAGTATTGCTCACGAGTTTGCTGTATGTTCCTTGCTAAACATGCGCACATGCTCAAAGAGAAAATCCCCAAAGCTGAAGTTACCGCATTTTACATCGATATTCGCGCATTCGGCAAGGGATACGAGGAATTTTACGACCGCGTGCGCAAGGAAGGCGTGAACTATCGTCGCGGCAGTGTTTCGGAAATCTTTCGCAGACGGGGAAAACTAATTGTGCGAGCGGAAGACACGCTTCTTGGCGAACCAATCGAGGAGGAGGCTGACCTTGTCATTCTCGGTGCGGGATTGGTTCCGCGCGCCGATGTTACCGAGATGACAAGGAAATTGAAAATTACGCAATCGGGGGATAATTTCTTCCTCGAAGCTCATCCAAAACTACGACCTGTGGATACATTCAGCGATGGCATCTATCTCGCCGGCTGCTCGCAGGGTCCGAAGGACATTCCCGATACTGTCTCGCAGGCGAAAGCGGCGGCATCCTCGACGATTGCGATTCTATCCAAATCGCAGCTCACTGTCGCACCGATTGTCGCTATCGTGAACGAGGATATCTGCGCGGGATGCAGAGCATGCGAAGATGTATGCAACTATGATGCTCACGAATTCGACCCTCTCCGTGGCGTGATGACAATCAATGCTATTCTCTGCAAGGGATGTGGCAATTGCGTTACGACCTGCCCATCATCGGCAATTAAAATGAATGTCTTTGCCGATAATCAGATTTCCGCACAAATTGAAGCAATGCTCGAAAGTGTGGGAGAAAAAATCCAATAAATGAATAAATGAAACTAAAAAGAGGATTAAATTTACTCGATGTCTTTTGTATCGCTTCGGGCGCGATGATAAGTTCGGGATTGTTTATTCTGCCGGGGCTTGCTCATGCCCAAGCTGGACCGGCTGTCGTCTTTTCCTATCTTTTCGCTGGATTGCTTGCGATGACCGGTGCATTGAGTATCGCCGAGCTGGCAACCGCTATGCCCAAAGCCGGTGGCGATTACTTTTTCATTACTCGAAGTATGGGTTCTGCGGTTGGTACTGTCGCTGGCTTGCTGAGTTGGTTCTCGCTATCTCTTAAAAGTGCATTCGCATTGATTGGTATGGCAGCATTCTCAGTTCTGATTATTAATCTCGATATTCATATCATTGCGATATTGCTGTGTCTGATTTTTACCGCAATAAATTTCATCGGTGTCAAAGAAGCTAGTAAAGTTCAGGTCGCTCTTGTTGTTGGATTACTCATTTTGCTGTGCTATTATGTATTTCGCGGAATTCCCAGTGTCAACCTTGCGCATTTTCTTCCTTTCGCTCCGAATGGACTAACGGCGGTTTTCTCGACAGCGGGATTTGTTTTCGTTTCTTATGGTGGATTGTTGAAAGTTGTCAGTGTCGCCGAGGAAGTCAAGAATCCGGGACGGAACATCCCACTCGGGATTATGCTCTCGCTGTTTGTCGTGAGCGTATTTTATGCATTTGTCGTTTTTGTAACAACTGGAGTTCTTGGCGCTGCCGAGCTTGATAATTCGTTAACTCCTATTACCGAGAGCGCCGCAGCTTTCCTTGGACGAGGAGGCGCAATCGCATTGAGTATCGCCGCTATTCTCGCATTTATCTCGACAGCTAATGCGGGGATTATGTCCGCATCGAGATACCCACTGGCATTGAGTCGCGATGGAATGCTTCCACAATTCTTAGGGAGAGTGCACAAGAGATTTAAAACTCCATACATTTCACTAATGGTAACATGTGTATTTCTGATTGTCGCTCTTTTACTAAATTTGCGCATCCTTGTTGAAGCGGCATCGTCGGTCCTTATCCTGACATACATTCTTTCGAACCTATCAATAATAATACTGCGAGAAAGCCGAATTCGCAATTATCAACCCAAATATCGCGCTCCATGGTATCCATGGTTACAAATTGTCGGTATTCTCGGTTTCGGATTTTTGCTGGTCGAAATGGGCACAGAAATCCTGTTTATATGCATCGTTCTTATCGCAATAGGTATTTTTACTTATTGGTTTTATGGACGAATCCGCGCAAACAGAGAATATGCCCTGCTTCATCTCATCAAGCGAATCGCGGCGATGGAGCTTATTGACGGCTCGCTCGATTCCGAACTCAAAGAAATTATCCGCGAACGAGATAATATTATCGTAGATAGATTCGACAGCATTATCGAGAACTGCATTATCCTCGATATTGACGAAGCGATACCGATGAAGAAATTCTTCAAATCGGTTTCTTACAAATTATCCGAGAAGCTGAATATAAAATCCCGAATGATTTACAAATTGCTTATGCAACGTGAAGCCGAAGGCAGCACAGTAATATATCCCGGTCTCGCACTGCCGCATATAATCGTCGAGGGTGAAAACATTTTCGACATCCTTATCTGCCGTTGTCGTGAAGGCATCGTATTTGCCGAATCCGAATCGCCCGTTCACTCGGTATTTGTCATCATTGATTCCGATGATGAGCGAAATTTCTTCCTGCGCGTCCTTTCTGCGATTGTCCAGATTGTCCAGAATCCACGATTCGATGAGAAATGGCTCAAGGCACAGGACACCGATGCACTACGCGACCTTATCCTGCTCGGGAAAAGAATTAGGTGAAAATCCGTAATCGGTCCCCCCAACCTATCCCCGTTAATAGCCGAAGCGTCTCGCTTTGGGAAAAATACCCTGTTTATCCTGTTATCCTGTCAAAAGAATATTTTTTTCTTGCATTAAGGTAAATTGTGAGTTATAATTAGCACATTCTTTCAGGAGGTTATATGATTATGGATAATTGGAAACCCACAGAATGGGATGTCTTTGCAACATCCGACGAGCCGTTCTTCGAACTCGGTAAAAAACTCACGGAAGGTTTCACATTCGCATTCAGGGGTAGAGCGAGAAATGGCGCAGGATATGGAGGGTATTCCGAAATTTGGGTGGTGGAAGTGGTTTAAATTAGTTTGCGGAAACTGAAAAAAGCGAGATACAAAATGCAAAAGAATAATGAAAATAAGATTGTCAAAATACTTTATACAAATTATCGAGGAGAAACAGCGGTTAGGCAAATTATCCCAATAAAAATATGGTTTGGAAAAACTGATTGGCATCCTGAAGAAGGATGGCTTCTTGATGCTTATGATATTGAAAAGCAAGCTGAAAGGTCATTTTCTATGAAAGACATTAAAGCATGGTTTTAGGATTTACAATGTATTTATCTGATAAAGAAATAAAAGCAAAACTTGATGAAATGAGAATAGAATGTGAACAGGGCGCCGCACCTTTTTCACCTGATGAACAAATTCAACCATGCTCAATAGACCTTAGGCTTTCATGCGTTTTTTGGGAACAAACAAAGAAGAAATCAGAGGCAATTGATTTAAGGAAAAGTTCTCTTCTTGAACTTGAACCCAGACGATACTGGAGAAAAAAGCAGATTAAGGAAACAGAGTGCATAACTCTAAAACCGGGACAGTTCTTATTAGGAAGAATTTGCGAGAAATTCACAATACCTGACGATTATGCAGGTAAAATAGAGGGGAGAAGTAGTTTTGTAAGGATGGGATTAGGTATTCATATTGGAGGAGATTTTATAAATCCGGGGTATCGTGGTCATATGCCTCTTGAAATATATAACTATAGCTTAAAAGTTATTAAAATATTTCCATACATTCCAATATGCCAACTGAAATTGGTGCAACTTTCAAGCACACCAGAGCATTTATATGGTCATACTGAATTGCAAAGCAAATACATGGATGATGATGGTGGTCCATCATATTGGTGGCGAGATAAGAGAA